>Ga0065711_1027382_pt1 | contig 50157 bp, 20 predicted proteins | sample Hoacrofraction12_FD_59098 | JGI IMG/M metagenome (GOLD analysis project Ga0065711, IMG submission 59098) | Hoatzin crop microbial communities from Cojedes, Venezuela - Epithelial fraction 12 v2 (version 2) | ecosystem: Host-associated > Birds > Digestive system > Esophagus > Crop | place... | reverse complement strand
TCCACAACCTCCCTGGGCAGCCTGTTCCAGTGCTCCATCACCCTCAGAGGGAAGAAGTTCTTCCTCATGTTCAGATGGAACTTCCTCTGCTTCAGTTTGTGCCCATTGCCCCTTGTCCTGTCGCTGGGCACCACTGAAAAGAGCCTGGCCCCATCCTCCTGACACCCACCCTTGAGATATTTCTAAGCATTTATTAGGTCCCCTCGCAGCCTTCTCTTCTTCAGGCTGAACAAGCCCAGCTCACTCAGCCTTTCCTCATAGGAGAGATGCTCCAGTCCCCTCACCATCCTCGTAGCCCTCCGCTATGAAGACGATATAGAGGTGTCTCTGGGGGCATGTGCAGATAGCTATGATAAACAGTAGCATATACTGAAAAATAAGATATGTATTTTTGAAGTACTAATTAAGTTATTGTTATTGTACAGGGAAAATACATTTCTGATAACATAGCTCTTATCTGTCACTTTATTACATGCATCAACACAGCGAGTTTTCTTAGTGATAAATATCACCTCTGTTTTACAGAGAAACTGATGCCAAATTATTAATATTTATAGTCTGCTTAATGATTGCAAATGTCATCTTTTGATGAGTAAATTGCATATTCCCCATATTTCCAGCCTAATAGAGGATCCTTTATGAATATTGATTAATATTACCATCTGTTCCACTGTATGATCACAATACCGCCACATGCATTCTACAGGACCCAGAAGACCATCCATTCCCAAAGGATGTCTCACAGAAGAGTCTTTCTCAAGAGAGTTGAACGTTAGGGTAGCAAATAAATGACTTGAGAGAGATTCGATTGTTTGAATAATTAGTTGTTCATCTCAGCACGCTACAATACTTAAGGATCTGAAGAGCTGATTAATTTCTTGAATCAAAATCCCCATTAAACTCCAAGAGCTTTGCCCAGGCTACTTTATGGCTTTAGAGTTTGCATACGATGTTTTGAAAATGTCACTTATGGAGCAAAAAATTTAAAAAAGGCTTTTGAAAATTGACTTCCTACCCAGCTGGCTGGCACAGCCTGAAATCCACCTGCTCACAAAGGATTTCAAAAAACACTGGAGGCAAGAAATGGTGTTGAGTGGATCTATTGTTGCAATCTACAAGCATACAAAATATTTTAACAGTCTTCTTGTGAAGTTCTTACTGTAAAATAGAGTTGTCCTTAATGGGCATGGAAGGAAAAGCTCCCTGACTAAGGGAACTCTTGTCTATATTACAACATTCCCTTCACCCAGGCTACCGTCTTCTGTCGCTTTTACTCAGTTTTAAAGGTCATTGAACCTTTAGCAAATTACCAGAGGCCACTGAAATCAGCAGGGGTCTTTTCCATTCTCTCACACACTCGTTAGAGTAGGCTCGTACATATTGCCTTGCTGTAATATGGTACCCTAATAATATCCAGAGAACCAAGTCTCCCTCTTTCCATCTGGGGTACCAAGACGAGCCTACAGAACAATCTCACAGAGAACCCACTCCGTGTCAGCGATGGGAGGAACACTCGGGACAGGCGCTCTGGCCTTTCTCTGACTCACCTTGCCGTCAGTGTCATGGCATGCTGACTGCGGTGTGGGACCAGTGCACCGCATCGCCCCAATGAAAGAACAAACATTTTATTGTTCTGTTCTTGCAGTTACAGCTATAGAGCTTTAGGAAGGAATAAATTTTCATCTCACTAAGGTCTTCAGTACTATTATTATTATTGCTTTTGAACTAAAAATGTCTGCTTTAATCAATATGGTTATAGTTTTCTCTCTGCTGTCCACTGAAGTCAGTGAAGTATCCCCATTACAGCCCAGCTAAAAGGACATTTCCTCTCAAAAGAAGAGAGTAGCATGTTTCATGAAACAATTTATTTAAAGAACATCTGCTTGAGTTTTCAGAATGTTGCTGTAGGATATGGTTACACTGATCTGTAAGACAAAAATGTCTGGGTTTACTGTGTTCTGTATCTCAGTTATTAAGTCAATTTTATAGGCCCACTTATGTAGGCTGAAAGTTCTCCTAATAAATCATTAGAGGATATTTAGGCCTCTCTCTCGGTTTGTGGTCTTTGTTTGTTTTCCAGTAACCACAAAACATCTGAACTAAATTATCTAGCAAATTTGATTACTTGTATTCCAGAAGTTGTACATCTTCAAGATATGTGAATGTCATTGCTACATCAGCGACCTCATGTTCTGACTGCATTTAAATCACTCGGCTCCTTATTGCATTGCTATCACATAGGCGTTAAATCATACGCAAGCAATATTATACAGTCTGTACTTTTTCTGGAGTTGAATATATAAATTTTAAAAAATATTTATGGTTCAATCACATCACATGCCCTGTTTGACCTTTTTTAGCCATGACCCACCTCCCCTGCAGCTGATGAAGAAAAAATATGCTGGCATGTTGCACAGTAGTACAGGCTACATGTTTTTAAGACGAAGCATTTTGAAAGAGGGTTTGTGATGATACCTAAGAGACTATTTTGTCCATTCCAACAAACTCGTTAATGAAATAGAAGCAATTGAGTTTGAAAGTGCCTGAATCTTCCATCTGGATATGCCTCACATTACAAATATTTGATTTTATTTAAAATCTTGAAACAACTTTTGGAGAAAACTCAGTGTATTTTTCAGAATTTAGTTTCTTCAGAATAATTAACAGCCTATGTTTCCATCTTGATCCAAAGTGTTTATTTTCTACACAGTCTCAATATTTTTTACAAGATAGGGCATTTCTGTTCCAATCAGCTGTGATTGCTTGTTTGCTTGTTTTGTTGCATCCATGGTGTAAATGAACATAGCACAGAAGAGATGGTAAATGCCTCAGCATGGGATTGCAGATAGCAAGAACTAGTCCCCCTTTATTTACCAGAATTATAATGTCTTCATTTAGACAATACAGATTTTTTTGAGAAATGAAAGCAAAAGTAACAAAAAATAAATCCCAAAGATGATACAGTAACTCTGAATTTTCTTTAACTATGAGAATTCTTTTTTTTTTAATTTGCTTTTTCTGCTAAAAAGCGAGCTCTAATTGTATGTAAAACCTCTTAAATTCAAACCTAAAATACTAATTTAAAACCAGCTTAAGCCACTGGAAAGCAAGTATAACCCATGAAACGCATTGGCTATATCCTGGGAGTTATCTTTCCACATTATCATCCTCCAGCACAGGGAACAGAAAGGTTAATTAAATTAGCTATTAAATTAAGCATAGTTTTGACACAATACAGTTCATTGGAATTTTATACAATAAGCTCCCGGAATTACTCAGGGTCAATGAAGAATTACCTCAGCAATCCCCCATGGCACAGACATTGTCCCATCAGGCAAGACAAGAATGTACCACACATTCCACTATTGAAACTGGGCTTTTAAATGTTTAGATTTTTTGGGTGGGCGACGGAGAGAAAGAAAAGGAAAATGAACAGTCTTTCAGCAAACAGTTTGATATAACATAATAGGAGCAAAGAGTCTTTCTATTCGGCATTGCTCCCCTGGCCCTTACGAGCAGAGAAGGAGGCTAACAGGCGCTCCATTTGTGTGTCGCACTGCAAGCTACATTCCACATTTCCTTGCTTTGGGCACCATCTGTAGCTTGCATATTCCTTTAGGACGCCAAACATCCCTGGGAAAACAACAGCAAAAGGCCAAACATACACAATACGCAGCCTATTCTCACACAGCAGAAGCCTCAGTCGAAAAATCTAGACAATAAAAGCTTTAAATAAAAAATATTATCTCTAGGCAGAACTGTATTTTCCTGGTCCCCTAGAGAATTTTTCTCGTGTTTCTGGCTTTGTTTTTCGCCAGTGGGCACCCTGCTTCCCTGTTGTTTGAGGTAAAGAAATCTATAATGATGTCTCTTTCTCCATTAAAATGTCCCTGCAAACGACTGGAGATAAATTCACAGGACTTTTAAAAGCCTCAGTGGATGCAAAGTTGGAAAACTGAAGTGTTTTACTGCCACACTAAGACTATTACACAATGTCAGTAAGCCTAATGAATCTTAGTACAAAGCATACAGGTTGGTTCACTGCAACACAGCTTGCCTGCAAGCAACAACTTTGCCTTTACTGATCTCCTGCCTATGCCAGACAGAAGTGCAGGGGAAGGTTTGCTTCCCACACCTCCAGTGTTTGCAGACACTTCAGCAGCAGTATGTTACTTTTCCACACACATTTGCCAGCTCTTTTATCTTACGGATCACTAAGGGCTTTCAGGAAAAGGGAATGTTCCTATGGAGGAAGATGGTGAAAGAAAGCAGTGCAACACCCTTCCCCAGCGCACCTCCGTTTTCAAGCTGAGGTGAACTGCTGAGCATTAAATACATTAGTCACCTCGTCCACATCCAGGGGTTTGGTATTACCAAGCCTCAAGCAATGTTCCATCCTGAGAGAGTGAAATTCTTGCATTTTACAGGCATTCAGTTCTGTTATTATTTAATGTTCACAGTGTACAAATTGTCTAACCTTGTGCCTTATGGCAAGCCTGCTGCAGGCCCGAGCTTTCCTGGGTCACCACGAGATGCTATTGTGGCCTAACAGGACTTTTCTTCAGAATGGCACCAGACTGTGGGACTGCTTAAAGTGGAGTTTTGAGATCAGCAGGAGAATATTGCCCGAGGCCTTGGTTAGTCTGTGCTATCAGGGAAGCAGCAGCAAAGCATGTGGATCTCCTTTAGCAGATCCATGAGAATCTGGAGATATTCAGCCTGATCCCTCCCAAGCCATGCTCTGTAAGTACAGCTCTCTTTTTAACGATCTTCATTAAGGCTCCATCTCATTACACAATCAGTATCTTAGTTCCTTCATTTGCTCATTATATCAGCTCTTTCCATGCAAAGATATCTCAGAAAAAAAGTACAAGATAACCAGACCTCAGCAAAGGAGTGTGTATTTGACATAAAAGGAAGGCACAGTTTACAGATGAGTATATTTTTAACATTCAGGATCCGTGCGTTTTTGTTCTTCTCTTTTTATGGGTGCACATTTTAAATCATGCTTTAAAAGACTGAACTTTTGCTGAAGAGACATAAAGCTGGGGTGAGAAGGATTAGGCGAAACGGAGTAATAAAAATCTTTACTAATTTTTACTTCTTCTGTTGATAACAAAGGTGATTATGCATGAGAAAGCAGCCTGCATGTAGTTCTGCCCATCACCTCCCCGAAGCTGAGCTTCGCGTTGCACTTAATTCTGAAAGATGTAAGGCTGAGCAAAGACAAAGATATGTTTACTTTGTCGTGCATGTGGTCTGGCTAAAGCAATAACAGCCCCACAGAAGAAACCCAGGCCAATTGCTGCAGACGTGGCTCTCTGTTTACATGGCCTATGTGAACGCTAGGGGGTTGCTTTGTTAGATTTTCACAGAATTCACAATAGTCCAGCTCTGGAGCCCACCAACATTGGAATTTTTGTTTTTCAACTTGCACCAGGTTTTCCTGCAGCTCTTAGACTTGTACGGACTTGTACTTTATTGTTTTGGTTGGTCAGGAAAAGCATGACAGGATTTCATAGGGAAACTTAAGAAGGTCTTGAGAATCTTTGGTTTCAAAGCTATTAGTAGGGCAGTTCTGTTGAGTTTTTGGGTGGCTCCAGGCTCAGAGTCCTCCTGTAGTAGGCACCCTATGGTAGATTACTCCTGCTTCCAGTGAACTAGTAGGAGGTAATTAATTTTTTTTTAATATGATACAAATAGCTTTTGTTAAAGAAAGTATGACTTTAGAAAGGGATGCTGTCTTGTGATGACTAAAGGATCTTTAATCTGTTCAGTGTCAGAACTAGGGCTGAACAATGTATGAACATCTTCTATTACTATTAATTAATTGCTGCATGTTAGGTTTGATATGGGACAGGAGACGTCACTATAATACATCTCAGAGACAGATTTTTCTTTCAGCATTTCTCACATGCTTTTTATATTCCCCCATCAAGTACTTTGTCATATTTAAATCTTCAACTCTTTGGTCTGGGACCATCCCTTTTTTTAGGTCTGCACAGTGCCTAATGTAACAAGCTTCTACCTCTGGGGAGATTTGTGGTGCAAATTAATGATGTCAAGTTTCCCAAAGCCTATATACAAAAGGACACTAAGTTTGTGAAGTAAGGATTCAACAACCAGGAAGTACCAGAACTAAGGCTTCCTCTGCAATTGCTTATGCAGTCTTAATTTGGCATGCATATGTACATGTATTATGGTACAGACTCTCATACAGCCATAAGCCTTGTACAGGAATACACAATGCTCACTACTGCTATTGAGTATTTTATTTTGTTCCCCTCTTTCACTGCATAACGTTCTGCATTCCCTGCTGCACCTCATCAGACTCATAAGCCTTCTGTAACTGCCAAATGTGCTATCTTGTTTTGGTTGCCTGGTTTAAGAAACATAGGGCTTGACTTTTTAAAGCAATTACAATGCATAGCACATTTCCATTCACAACATCTGTCAATGCAATAGAGATCTTGCCACACCTGCAAACCAGAAATATTAGCTTAGATGTCTCAAGTTGGATCCCCAGAAAATGAGGAACGCAGCATTACCACCTTCAAAACCTTGGTTTAAATCACTTACCTTTACTAACTACATAGATGTGTCCGCCAAACATGTAGTTCACAAGACATGTATTTCACTACACAAGCACTGATTTGTCTTAATACTTGAATGCTCTGCCCCTTTTACTGTAGCCATGACATGTCTCCTCAGAGATCTATTTGAGCTGTCAGTTATTTAGCAACTTCTTCCCAGGGATAAAAGCTGATTTTAGTCTGTGTAAACTAAGCATCTGAAGATAGGAACTGTTCTCATTAGACTTCTATCTGGGAGGAGAATTTGGCACCTATTTCCTGCCTTGCCAGGGTATTCAAAGAGAGTCCCTGTGTGATCCTGCCAGGTTTCTAATCCAAATAATTTGGAAAAACATGGCCTTAGAGCATGCTACGTTACACACCTGTGGTGGGGTCCAGCTATAGCCTCAGTAACAAAATTCACTGCAGCACCCAAGGAGATTAATTTCTCATAAATGTCTACCGCACAAAACACACAGGACTCCTCTTTAGTTCACCAGAGAATGATCTTTTTTATGTCTCCCTTGATCTAAGACTGCTTGTGTCGTTGAATTCTTTGACCTGAAGTTGCCTACTTGCCATACCCGTCCTTGCTGTTTTAGGCTGTGAAAGGTGCGTAACAACCATGTTGTTATCTTACAGCAAGATCCACAGAGCAGTGATCTCCTCCTGTTCATGAGCCTCGAGACATAATTAACAGTTCCCTTCCCCACAGCGAGTGCACCATGTAATAGCAGCACAACACCTAGCTGGGCTGCTATGGAGTCTGACAAACCTTTTTCTTTGCTCAGACACTTTTTTTGCCCTTGAGCTCTATTTTATCCAAAGCTGTGAAGCTCACTGCCACCTTTGGGGAGAAAGAGCAAAGAATCCCAGTAACAAACTACGTGAACTATCTACGCTTGCAAAAATAATACATATGGACCAAACAGTGCTTATGTTTTAAAGTTTGCTGATATTGGTATGAAGATTCACTCTTCCCTTAAGGAGACAGAGATAAGAGTGTCTTCCCCTGAAATTCATGTATTAATTAAAGAGAAAATAGTGCTTCACTGGAACAAATCCCTTGTGTTACATCCTAATCATCAATTTACAAGAACTGACGCTAAAGCAAAACAACCTGTGGGTGGTTCTGAGATCATTAACAAGATATAAATCTTTTAATATATAATCTCATGGGTATGGCATCTTAGCAAGACTGGTACCAATTTCCACACTATTTTAAAGCCTGCTATGCAGTTAGGATGGATGCCAGTGCTGAAAAAGAACAGCCTGAAGTTTGGCATGGCAAACCTCCAGTGAGCAGCTTTAGTCTGTGAGTGGTCATATTGTGCTCTTCCAGGGCTCTGTTCTGCAGAAGCTATCAGAGCAAGAGGCCCATATACTGTAGTGGAGCATTAGTGATGTGTTAATCCAAGTGTTTTCATGCTGTCAACTGAAGCCTACTTAATACAGACTGTGTGCGCAGCATGTAAAACAACTGGGTGAGCACTTCCCTTCCCAGAGTACGAAGGCCACCCTTACAGCAAGGACTGGGAAAGAAAAAGAGCTGCCCTGTCAATTCTCATTTAACTCTTCCAATAAAAATATGGTTCATAGAGTCTCTAAAGGTGTGTACATCTGTGGTGACAGCAACAGGAGGAAGAACTTGCAGGGGGACCATAATTCTGGATGTGCTTTCCCTGCTAGCATGGCTGTAAGTGATGGGTGATCTCAGAGGTGGCTGAATTCAGTGCCTTTCTGACTGGAATGATAATGCCATCAGGAAGATAACAAAGAAGGTGAAGCATCCAAAATGCCTTATTAGCTTTTGAAGGGATGTGAGGAGCTGCCAACAGAAGCAAAATATATACAATCTGCATTTCAGCTGCTTTGTGTATGGAAGTGCAGTGCTGAAACAATGTGGCGGGTGTGCATATATTAATTTTCCTTCCGTGTGGCAGAGTAGGTGGAAAAAAAGCCAGGAAGAAGAATTATAGTAGTCTCCCTTTTATTGCCATGATTTTATTTGTAGTCAGCTTTGTCCTTTCAGTCAGTTCTTTACAATTCTGTTTGTTCTATTTATTGTTACAGGATCTTACACTTGTCCCACAGAGTCAGTGTATTTTGCATGAGGACTGTATCATTCTGATGTTTCTTTTAGCAGACTTTTTTCTATTCTAAACTGCTTGCTTTGGCTATCTGGTTTGAACAGCTAATACAGAGTTAGTTAGTCTATTCTGTTGGACAGTAGCACAAGGTCTAGGACAGCTTATTGGGGTGTACTACAACGAAAAAGACCTCAGACAACTTAACAGAGAGGCTTTGTGTCTTCCCTGTCCCAGCTGACTTGACTGTTGGTTAGGACAGCAGCACAGTGCATGGTCAGACTCCTTCTCTGCTTCTCATTGTCTTCTCTGAGACTACGCTAACCCTATATTGCTGAGCACAAGTGTTCATTTGTTTATGCTCTCCTCCTCACCTCCACCCTGGGAATATATTTAATGGAAGAGAAGTACTTTGACCCGTTTTTACACTTCACAGTATTCTGGCATTAGCCAACCTTCCATGTTTAGCTGCTGTGGTTAAAATAACACTGTTACAATAGCACCTCCCCAGTGAAAAGATGTAACGAAGTGCTGGTACTGTAAGGTATGCAGTCCCCATGCTGATGCCTCTGCCAACCCCAGCTGCTAAAGCCATCATAAGCCAAACATAAGATATTCAGATTCTTTTTTTTAAAGACAATACATGGAGCTCTCTCTGTCCTCTGAGTCCTGAACTTCACAATTTTGCCTGCTATGGAAGGTAGAAACACAATTTGCTACACTCTCTGTTATTCTTTTAACACTGATTGAAGACTCTTCATTCACACCATTACAAAAGCTTTTTTCAAGGCAAACACTAATTCAGTGGTTTAGTTCAAATACTGTAAGACTCAGAAACAGAAGCGAGGCTTTAAAACTGAAGGAACTTAGTTTCAAGGGACACGTGACACAGAAATTGTATGACCTCCAGCAGTGGCACGTAATTCTGAAAAGAGGGAGTCCTTTTTATCAATGGAACGAAAGGTTGGTATGTGAAAAGTCCTGTATGTAGCAGCAGAAAAAAATACTCCTTCTATTAGTGTGCCCTCTTATTTTCTCAGCAGCTAGCAAGAATCTTCAAAATAGTATTTTTATTATTTTGTGCTATTTGGGGCTATTTACATTCTTATATCTATTATGTTTCATGGACTGAAAAAGGATAGACCTGAACTCTTTCTTAGTGATGACTGAATTGATGAAACCGCTCAGAAATGGGCTGCTCCACCATCTTGGCTCCTCAAACATTGCACTAGAAGTGTGTTTCCTCAAGTAATCTCATCAGCCATGTGTCCTCTGTCTTATGACACCACATAACTGTTCAGTCCTTGGAAAATCAGTCACTTCTTATACTGAGTAATTTAACCATTTTAGCCACATGCCCTCAAGACAATCTCTTGAACAGGATATGCAACCGATTTAGTTTAACAGGAAAGTATCCATAAGGAAGTATTCAATAGTAAGGCATTACAGGAGTTGTCAGAGCAGAATAAAAGAAAGGAATAAACGCAATTCTGCTTATAAATACGTAGCTGAGCGATTTAGTTCAGCATACTCTGTATCTATAGAGAATGCCCCAAATTAGATTATTTTCACAGACCACACCCATGGTTCTGCTATGTCCACTTCTCATCACTTCAGCACTTGGTAGGACAGCACCTGACAGGACTTTGTCTTGAAACTGGTGTTTATCTCAGGTAATTTATATCTCTCATTTGCATATATCTTACTGGTTTGAGAGAGGACAGAAATAAAAATAATCTTGCCTTTGGACAGTTTTTTTTTTGTTTTCTTTGCAGGAAGTCTGAAAAGAAGAGTTTGTCGAAAGCATGACAGAAACCCACTTGTAAACATCTTCTACTGCTACAGATGTTGCCAACCCATGGGAAGGAAAGTATGTCACAAATTCTTTTACCATCCCATATGATTATGTGACAAGCTTCTAAATGCATCTCTCACAGTCAACCCACAACTGCTGAAGCATAAGATAAGAATGATTAGTTTAGCTGGAAGAAGACCTAACCTGAGGGACTGCCTGTATACTGCAGTCATTAGTTCTGCCAAACATATAGCACTGAAAAAGTCCTGCTACATTGCCCAACATTTACTGCATTCACTGCATCTGTACGTGCCAACATCCTATTGCTTTCCATTGCAGGATTTCAGCAAAACAAACCCTTACATAGCAATAATGCTATAAGCAACACAGAATCACAGAATCGCAGAATGTTCGGGGTTGGAAGGGACCTCTGTGGGTCATCTAGTCCAACCCTCCTGCTGAAGCAAGGTCACCTACAGCAGGCTGCACAGGACCTTGTCTTGAATATCTCCAGAGAAGGAGACTCCACAACCTCCCTGGGCAGCCTGTTCCAGTGCTCTGTCATTTACAGGGAAGTAAACTTGAAGATCTAATGCAAGGGAGAAACACCTGCTTACTCTGTCTTACACAACATTCTGACTGGCACCCAGGTTGGGTCTACATAATATCTTCCTTGCTGAGAACAGAAGCAAAATATTAGGCCATCTCCTATGTAGCATGCTAAGATGCACTAGGTAAAGATTCAAGAGAATGAGGAGATTCCAAAATTTACTGTAAACTGGACTTGACAAAAATGCAAATTACATGGTTGTTTAAGTTCAAGGGATTCAGACTGTGGTCTCCTTAATGAGAGCCCATGTAAAAAGAGATCTGTCAATGGCATGCAGGTAGTAAGGGTGGATATGCACATTGGGGTTTTTGGTCAAGCAGCCGTAAGTTAATCAGCAAACCTGAACATGATTACTCCAGTGTAAAAGCTAGTGTAATAATTTTCAATAAGCTGTCATCAGCATTTTCTTCTTTGCACTCGTATCTGATTTTCCCAAGTCTTAACCTGGCCAATAGTCAAGACCGACCTGCCTTCTGCCTGGAAAGCGCCTGAATCTGACCCTGCAGCTTCCAAGCTGCCTCCCTTCTCTATCAGTCAGGCTTGCTGGCTCACTTACCCTTTTCATCAAGAAAGCGGGATTGCTTTTCTAACATCCATGGCCATCTGGCAGAGCAATCATGAATCCTGATGACTACCAGAACAGAAAGAGACCTGTTTCTGCCCAGAGCTGCAGGAGATGCACAGTGCTTGTAGAAAGATCATAGTGCTTGGTGACAAATGCTTCAATACCCAGCGGGAGGTTTTCCCACTGGCCATCCCAATCCACAGCGTGACCAGAGGAGCATATCCTGCTTATCATTAGATCGATCTTCAATTTTGCAGTAATTACAAATGATACAGTCCTTATAATTGATTTAAGGATTATTTTACACGCTTAGAAACTTAAATAATCTGTGAGAGATATATATATATTTTAATGCCAAATGCTTTAATACCTATGAGAATGCCTTCTTTGATGAAAGATTTTAGCTATATGATCTCTGCCTAAACATTTGAATCAGCAGCTCCCAGCAACAGTAATTGACAGGGCTTGCTATAAGGAATTTTAACTAAGTAGAATAAGAGATAATGATAAGTGGTTAAGTAATTTAGAAAGGATATCAGAAGAAAATTCAGAGTGAGATCTATTAGACAATGAAAATATTGTCCAAAGGAAGTGATTAAACCCACATCACTTAAAATAGTGAAAGCTGGTTTGTTTAAAGCTCTAGAGAGGATAATTATATTGAATCAATCAACATTCACAGAGAATAAAATTCAGCTTCTATTCAGGAGCACGAAATAAATTGCTGAACTGGCCATTGTAGTCTCTAACTGAGGTGACTCCATGGTTTTGCTTCCTTCAGGGGATGCTGCTTCACTCTATATGTGTGTTTTCAGAGAGGAAAAATACTTCTAAAGAAAGGAATTAATCTGGAAGCCTAGTTTAGATAGACTCTCAAAACCACTGCTGGACTCCAGAGTATAGTACAGGGTGCAGCAAGGCTGTTAAATGAGTAAAATAAACTTTCCCAGAGTGTCACAGTTCTGCTAGATCCTGTATTCCGTATCAAAATGACCACTATAAAACCAAAACTATTAATAATTTGTAACGGAATTTTTACCTCATCTTCAGTTTTTACAGGAACATAAACAGATCTTCCACAGGTTGGCTTGTAAAACACCATTCTGCACTATTTGAGGGATGGTCTATGGTCCATTCTCCTTCAGCACATTTAATAAAGTCACCTGAAAGTGGATAATTACAAATTAGGATTCCCGTGTCATTATAGCACTAGGTCATATCATAAATCAACCACTGATGGAAAATGTTGACAACAGTGATTTAGAAGTTTTCAACTCTGAGCCCCATCTAGATGTGCTCTGATTGTTTTGCAATTATTCCTTGGAGGAAATATGTAAGAACATTCATAAGTGGGGCACTGGAGGGTTCCTGTCTGAGAACAATGAAAATTATGTCGCAGTACAGGAGCTGTTCTTATTCTGTAATAAGACTTCGTATTGAGGGCTGGTATCCAAATGGAAGTTTTTGATGCAGACATCTGTTAATAAAATATTTACTACTTAACTTTGATATGGAAATAAGCCAGTAAGTCTGATTAAGTCCTAGACAATCCTTAGGGCAAAAAACAAAACAAAACAACCCTCCCAACCCTCAGTTTTAACTAAAATGAATGATTATACAATACATTAGAGTTACGCCAGGATTTTGACTATAACACCATTTCCCAGTGGATTTAAATGCCGCATTCAAAAAGAATCAGTTTGCTATAGTGTGATCAAATGTTCTCAATATGATGCCCATCCATCCAAATAAATGTCTGTTCTTTATAATTTAATTAATATATATTCCTAATTCTAGAAAGACTTAGGTTCATATTTAACTAAATCCTGATAGCAATCCACTGATCATAATGAGAATATTCACAGTTTATTGACTTAAGCCTATGCATAAATCTGTACAATGCAAAATTAATTTTTTGCACAAACATATGTATATGTTATACAAAAATATTTAGGAGAGCAGTTTGACTTTTCTACAGTTATTTTTAAAATGATGCTCCTTCTTTTTGCACAGCTCCTAGTGTTTGTGTATACATAAACATATGTATTGATATATTCCCTTTTTAAGGAAAGATGTGTTCACAAAAGTAAAAAACTATACAGGTATGTATCCAGGTACTTTTGACAGCAATTAAATGCATACATACATACATACATATTTATACATATATATACAAAAAGAATTACATACTTCTGTATTCATAAATATTTATATGTATGTCTATATGTATATTTATACATACAAATGTGTAAAAATAAATATAATAAGAAGCAGAGTGAGTGGAGACACCTTAGAATCCATGTTTCAAATACATAAATACATGGTATTAACATAGATTAATATTAGAAGAGATTAGGAGGAAGAAGAAACAGTGGATTATCATGAAGGAGTCGAGACTAATAAGGAAGAATAAATAGCTGAAAATTGGAATACTTCCCCAGCAATTATGGGATCTTACTTATCCCCCGTATCTTCTCCATGTCAATGACTGTGTAAGTTCAGAAATTCATGTACGAACATTGCCATCAGTCAGTATTTCATTTTTGCAGAATAATCTAATCCTCCTGTGCACAGATTTGTAATTCATGCTTTACTACTTCATGTCTTTGTTGTATCACAAGTACAGTCTGCTTCCTGACAAAATGTGATAGTTAATGTACGGTATGTCAGTAAAAAGAAAATAGTGTGGCAACTCCAGCTGTTTCACAAGCCAGTCATAGACAAGTGTACACTTCCACCTGGCCCATAACACTTTGTTCAGAAAAGACTGGGATTAGCAATTCGGACAGCATGCACCGCCCCAGCAGCCAGCTGGCCGCTCCTGTGTCCGCAGAGGCGCAGGCGATCAGTCTGCAACAGGAGCAAGGGGCTGTGCAGAGTAGCACATCACCTCGCTCTGTGCCAGAGACAGAACACACAAAGAGCAACCCCACCACCAGTGCTCAAGAACTGGCCCCAAACCTTGGATTACTTTTCTCTGCCGAATTAAAATAAACTCTTGCCAACACTTTTCTGCAATGTCAGTGTGGCTAAGCATGGATATAACCAATGACACACCTGGTATCAGCTGTCTGCATGATCTTGCAGACATCAATTTGTTCTGGAAACTGCCTGGAGTGCAGCCTATGCAACTCCATTGACTCTTGAATAATTCCAAATATACATTTCTTTCACAGCTAATACATTTCTTCCAAGTTAATAATGCCCAAAATTTGTTTACTTAATCTAAGCTAGTAACAGTAGTGAAATATCTACACTAGGTCTCTGTATGATTCCTACTGCTAATATAATTACACTCCTGTATCTCATTTGAGATACAAAAATGCCATGTACTTTAACACTATACAATTTGTCTGTACTGACACAGGATGTTTCACCAGAAATCTAACTCAAACCCTTTCAATGGACACTAGGTCTTAAGCCATCATAGATTTTTCTCCTTGTAATTTCTTCTGGAACAGTAATTATCTGACCTGTTTAGAGGATTTTTAAAAAATTTATTTTGAGGGCAATCGCAAAAAAAATTTATGTAGTTCATAAAGAATTACATAGGTTCTATTTTCTTCTCATATATGCCATTGGAATCTGCAGTAAAAATACTTAAGTTTGGGCATTACCTCTGTACACAACAAGAGTATTACGATATTACCATATTCTGTTTAGCAGAGTTGATTCCAGAAGAGTACCTATTATCTTAAACTAGACAGCAGGTTGGCACAGGTGTAGCATTGTGAGTTAGGTTCCCAAAACGAAGGAGTTAACTTTAAGCAGAAGAATAGTAATACTACTACTTAGAATAGTACTATGAAATATGCTTTCAACTTTTTTAGCCTTAAGGGTTCACATTTACCGTTTTCTTTCCACAGTTCAAAGGACAAGGAAGTTGCCTTTGAAAAACAAAATAGGAACTAGGAATCTGTTGTAATTCATGCTCTAGGAGCTGGAATTATTTTTAAAAATCCCAATATCATGAGAACTGGCAGCTCTGAGACTGGATGAAAATTGTCCAGCATCTCCTCCAATAATTGTCTGATTTTTTTTTTAAACTAATTTATTTCCACAGAGTATGGGGAAGTAAAAAATGCCTAATATTTCTGGCCCAAGAACTTGAGCGTGCTGTTTGAAGTATGATTATTTAAGAAGCTGTCTTAAACCATTTTTAGATTTTGGCATATAGTATTGGGCTGAACTATAAATTTTCCTTTCCCTTACTTGTCTGTTGAGCTGCAATTTGTGTCAGCATAAAGCCACATGGGTCTGTAAAAGCCATAACTTCAAGCATGGCCGTGTTTGTTAATTGGAGAAGTCAAGGAAGGTAAACAAAATAATGTGCAACAGGGACAGGACACTTGCTCTTGAATTGTAGAAATTACTAGAAATGCATTAAAATATAGATGACTCCCACTGGCCTCTGCATATCAGTGTGGCAAATCCAGAATTCCAACACCCTCTGTGTTAACGGGCACTTGCTGTTTTATATTTGTATAAATCTTACCTTTGATTTACACTCTCAAAACACAGAAAAGGGAACTACTGCATAAATTATGGTTCAGTTTTTCCACTCTGTACTTAAAGAAGCTAGATATAAAATCTTATATGAAACAGCTTTAAAAACAAAACTTCCTACAGAACTGATTTTCACCGCCCCTTAAAAGTCACAGTTGAGTTAAGGAGCGTGGTGTTACTTAGTATGAGAAAGTGGATTGAAGGAGGAGGCAGAATCTAAACGGTAAATATTTGCTGTTCAGAAAAAGCAGTGGTAGGCATATAATATGGCAACTAGCTTGTATACAATAAAGTACAGTCTTTGAAAGATATACACAGCTTATCCATAGGATTCTCTGCTGGCATCCTTTCAAGAAAGTTGTTAACCAGCCTCCGTGTTGCTGTCACATTCAATCAGGCAGACCCTCTCACCCTGGAAGAAACCTGATGGGTGCCTACAACAGTTCCCTTCTCAGGCTGAGGATCATTCCTTGGCTGATATACAGACCTCTGCTGTGGTTACTAACACTTCATTTTTCTGTGAAATTGTAATTGCTGTTTCCTGTGGCACTTTGAATCGTATACCTACCATCAGCCAGGTAACTATATTTGTTTCTGAAGTTTGCTAGGCTTTTCACTGGCCAAGACTTACCATGTCACTCACTCTAACTGCCAGCCCCTGTGGAAGACCAGGGTCAAGAGAAATCTAAGCATGGAGGAATAGCTGAATTCACTCTTCACAATGGTTTTTAACAGTTGGCTTTGGCTGTGGCCTGAAACGGGCCGCCAAGTGCAGCTCCAAGAAAATCCTTTATAAAGCTTCCCCCATTGCAGACAGGTGGCAGCTGTGATGCAAAGGCCCCTTTTTGGGCTGAGAAACAGACCACATGGGAGCATATATTTTAAAATTTTAAATGTCCTTTTTTCTGCTTTTGCCATTTCTGAAGCAACAGCTGCTTCAGCTGAGCTGCTGTGTTCAAAACTCTCAACATCCTTCTCATAATAACAGATGCATTATTGAGCATTATAAAACAGTTTCTCCAGGGGAATGGGGCCTGCTCTTGGGGTGCCAAAAACCACAGATATTAGCAAAAAGACAGATGATTTGTGAATTTGAAACTGCCTGGTTCTGTCTCTCACTGTGTTAATAATGAATTCATTACAGAAGAGCTGTAGTACTCCCCACCATCCAAGTGAATCACCTTTTTTTGTCTGGCAACTGAGCACTTGCTTACTAAAAGCAGTTCTGGTCTGAAATTATACAGATCTTGGAGACATTCTGTTTTTGCAAGCAGGCATTAGACTCTCGTGTGCCCCAGAAGTTTGCACCATGGCTTCTGTGCTATCAACTTCAGGTGGTTTGCAACTGTTTCACCTGAGCTGAGGAACGAAAATACGCTTGTATGGTCTGAACACTTTGCTGCCAACCAGTGCTTCTAGACTGAATTACGAACAAGGATGATCAGGTAGAAGCGAGAAAGTTCAAGAATTGCATTTCTTTTTGAGCAAGTGTACTGAAATACATGCCAGCTTAAATCACTGGGTTTACTGGGAGTTGCAAGGCATAACCACTGCAGGCCTTAGCATCCTTCTAGCCTCTGAGCCCCATGCAGAGACAAAATATGAACAAGACAGTAGTTTAGCATGGGAGGTACAGAACCACCTACTCCTGAAGATGCTGTCTGCGCTGGTCACTGTACAGCAGTATCAGGTAATATGGTAGATTCCATATTATGAGGAGACTATGAAGTTCTCTGCTTCCAACTGCCACTGGAAGTTTTCCTCCCACGGGGAACAAGAAGCCCAAGAGACAGCACAACAGTGTTTAAAGTTTAACAAACACCTAAAAAAGGAGTGTGTGAAGGTGTACATAGGATGGGCACTGCTGTCACATCACTGGTGATCCTTCAGAAATAGAGAGGCAACAGCCATCAGGACACATAATATGCTGAGTGTGATAGCTGAGAGGGACACTGGGTTGAAACTAGTGGGTAGATGAAAGATGATTGCAGGAACATTTTGAGATGGATAGACTATATTATTTGTGTACACTTTCACAAAATTAAGTTTATACTATCTGCAGAACTCCAGTTATGAAACTCAACAGCACCATCCTCTTGCAGAGCAATCAATGAAAACATACAAACTTTACCCAGTATGTGATGCTGCTCTTTAGCTACTGAGTAAAAAACTGCTTTATACAACTTTAATGTAGCTTGCCAGTCTGTTGGAACCGGACATTCCTAATATTCCTTTAGTGAATTGACGAAGTCCAGAATGTCCGGTTCCAACAGACTTCGTCAATTCACCGTTTTAAGCAGAAAACAGCAGTCAACTAACAAAAGGCACTGCAAAACACAATGGTCCAACATCAGGAAAGGGGTTTGGCAGGGATGCGTTATGTCACTCACTCAGCTGTTCAGATGCTATAGCAAAATGATGATGTACATTGATCTTGATCATTAGATTATGAAGTATGAATCTAAGGAAACAGATGGTATGGTCTTGCGTACAGCATGATGACGATGATGATATCCTTCCTTATGGCTAACTTGGAGGAATCAGTTGGGGTCCTGGCCACAGAACTGTCTAAGTTTGTGTTGTTTCTGGACTACGCACATAATGTCATCTTTCTTTAATTTTCCTTCTTTGGAACCAGTAAAGTCCAACAACAATAGACACTAGTAGAGAAATGTCTGGAAAGGAATTTCAATACCCCATTTTTACAGCATAGAAAGATAAGAGATGTACAAAAATATCTGTGAAATGAGCCATGAAAACTAGGAGAATGTGAAAGGCAAGTGGGACAATTACAGTGCTTGTTCTAGGTTTCAGTGGCTTCCTTGATTCCCTGAAGAAACTGATACAAGCACGTCAGATGGGAATTCTGTTAATCAGGAGGCAGCACGTTAGGTAAATGGTGCAAGCAACTACATAAAGAGTGCTCAGTGGAAAGGAATACTCACTTTAAAGCTTAGGTAAAATACCAAGCAATGTCTAACACAAAGAAGCAATCCCAAACTATGACCACTGTTATTCCTGAAAATAATTATAAATGGCCTGCAGCTGACCAGCAGATCACCTGCCTTCCACACACAGAGCCCTTCATGCACGGCGTAGTATCACAGTATATGTGGACTTGTAGACAAGTAACTGACCATATGACATACCCTACGGACTGCGACACCTCGTGACACAGGCCACACGCTGCCATACATGAGAAGAATTTTGGGGAATTGCCAAAATATCTAATGCAGCCACCCTATCTCTTCTCTCCAGTCTGTCTGGAATAAGATACTGGCAATTATCAATCAGATGTCTATTTTTAGGCATATTTGCCATCGATGCTCACTGACACATTACCCTTCTCATTTATTGAGATTAAACCATTTAGCCTCTCAGTAAAAATTCTGCTGGCAACCTACGTAACTTGTCAAAATACATAACCACTTCATGAATATGCTACTGAAAACTATACATTTGTGTAGTTTTCACATATTTCTTCCTTAACATTAGTGAAACGGTTGACTTTGACCAAGTTTCATCAAGCTAAGTTGACCATGGGCAGGAAGTTCACTTAAAACCATTTCGGACTGGCAAATCTGTCTAGATATTATTCTTTGCTGACCGGGGGACCTGCAGGGACAATTCTGGAACATAAAACCATATTAAACCTTTGCACATAATCAGTGCGGATTATGTGTCTTTAAAAACTGATCAAAGTTCTTGTCTGACTGATACAAATGTTCTACTTATGACCATTCAGATCATTATGGCCATTCTAATCCCTAACTACTACTTAGACATAGAGAAAAAAAAGACGTTTGGATCTGGGTAGTACTAACATAGAGCCAGATACAATAAAAAAATGCACTGTGTTATAGTAACATAGCTGCAATGACACTTGCTTCTCATTACATTTTTAAGAAAGAAGAATTTATTACTGCATGATTTCCAAGTATAAAACAAAAGAATTCTTCTAGGATCCTGATGTAGTCAGACTATATTGCCAATATTAGAAAAAAGCTACATTAAGATCGAATTGATAACATGTATTACACTTGATATTTCGCATGCAGTGATGAAAAGTTTTGATTCCCATTTTTAGACAGAAATTCTCTTCTCCACAAGTGATTTTTCTAACTCCTATTGAAGGTCATATCAGCATGGAAGCAAGTTGGCCTGAGTCAGCACAGATAGTAGCTGTATCATTCTTCACACTTTAAAGCCCAACTCATGTATTTTTTCAATTACAGAAAAAGAGTTCACAACTGCTTTTTCAACATATTGCATTTCAGCTTTAAAAATAAGCCTTCAGATATATGCCCTTTGAAAACACAAAAAGGAGATTTCAGTTCAAAATGAAAAACCCATCATTCCAGTTAATAAAAAACACTTGTTAAAGCAAAGATGAACCTTGGTGGAAATGTAAGTTTAAAATTATTTGGACTAAATGTATGTGTAATAAAAAACCTCCCAACTGAGAGGATACATTTTTACAACATATTCCTGTCATTTCTTGTTTTCTAGAGTACAGAAGCACTTGTACAACTGTACTTTGAGCAAATCTCCTGGCAAACTACTATATGCAGTCTTTCTGAAAGCTAATGTAGCAACACAGCTCATAGTTGAGAAAAGAACACATTTACAGCCACTAACCTAACACATGAATTCTTTCACTTTTATTGCCATTTTGCTAATTAGAAATGTTTGTATTTCTAAGATGACTAATGTGAATCTGGTTGCAAAAAGCCATAATTGCTATGAAAAATAATTGGGTTGATTTCTGAAGGGGATTTCTAACAACTTCAGTTCAAATACAATGCTACTACACTAATACACAGTGATTTACTTACATGTTTATGCTGGCATAAACATATCTGCTAATGTGTTTTTCCAGGATTTGACCCACGCTAGTCACAAAAATTGTTTATTCAATTCACTACATTTATTAGGATGCTTGAATTTAGGTGCTAGCTCCTCTACAGTACCATCAGTACTCATGTTCAATATTAACTCTCTTTTTCCCTTCAATTTTTCTTTTCTTGTCTCCATTACATCAAATTAAAGCAGCACAAGGTCATTGATGGTTCTTCACCCAAACAGTAAGACCTACTCTTTTCTTGCAGTACTGGTGGCTAGGGACCCTTCGCACATAGTGAGAATGTTCTAGGAACCTTTCACTCTTTCCATCCTAAAAGTGGAAAACAGGACCAATTGCCCTTGAAGCAGCAGGAAACTCCTTCCCAGCTGCTAAGACAGACAGAGATAGCAGCAGGGGACCCCACTCGCTCCAGCAGCTGGGAAATATCCGTTTGGGTGTGTGGGTTGGCCTCATGTGACTATTTGTGGAATCTGTCTATGTGCAGCTTATGAATTTTGCATTGATATTTTGAAGCTGTTGTAAAAATTCTTGAAAACTGGAACGCCATGGTGGCCTGCATCCAGATCTTCAGTGGGCTGACTCGACCTCTGAAAACGTCTATGCATTATCCACATAGGCAGCCTATGTACATGCTACAGACCTAACTCATACATATGACATGGTTGCCTCAGGTTAAGTGTGAAAAATGTGGACCTGTGTATCCTCTTCTGTTGCCAAAACCTCTACCGGATGTTCTCAAGACCAGGGCCAAGGACAAGTGACTAACCTGTATTTTGAGTGAACAATTAGTGTGTTAAGGAAATGAGGTAAAAAATGCTGGTGTTCAGAGGAGATAGCTGAATATAGACTTTTTTTACTAGAATCTTACACTGGGAATAACAGCATCTCTTGGAAGGCAGGTACACACATGCTCTGTGGTATATGCCTCAGAGAAGAGATGATGTAATGTATTTCTCATTTATGAAAGGATTATATGAAGTAGTGTTGTATTAGAAAGAATGGCTTTACTGTGTGGTGAGTTTCCCAAAACGTACACCCATCAGAAGCGAATTCATGGCACTCAGGTACTGACACAGAGACGAGAGAGGGCAAGTGTACACAAGGGGCTGCTACCACTCTTGAATTAAAACACATATTTTGACCTTGAATCTTTCAAAAGATTCTTTTTCTTATCAAAATCTCTTCTGTTTCCTTCAATCTCCATATTAATCCACTTCCACCTTTGTTAGGTTCAGCACTTTGTTGACAAGAAGAGAATGACAACCCAGATAATTTTACCTCTTCCCTGGTCACTCTAGATTACTGCAGTCTGAAGCTGTTGACCTATTCAAATCCACCTGGCTTTGTAGTTTTCTTTGTATGGGGCTGTCTTTCTCCTGCCTTTCAAACCTCAGTTATCTATTTATCACTCTGTCTCAGGTCTCATCCTTTCAGTAAGATCTCTGTTGGGCAGAAACTATTTTTGACTCTAGAAAGTGCTGAATGCTCTAAAGGTGCTTAACACAATGAATCTTTGATACTTTGGGGATCACATTGTTATGAAAATATTCTGATTTATCAAAATAGGAGATAAAAATCTCAGTTCATCAAAAAACTAGAGCACAGATGCCCAGTTGTATGATATCTCTCAAACTACTTACAGATTACCTACAGGAATCTGTGTTTGCCTGTCCGAATAACATTACATTGAAGATGATGAATATGAATAGGAGAGAGATACATCTCTGCCTATTTAGTTTTTTTATCTAAACAGCTGAACTTTTTACTGTATGTAACACACAGGTTATATAATTTTATCAGTGAACTTTACTTCTTTCTGTAAGAACAGTTTTGGGTTGAGTCCCATAGTGACAAACCACCAACAATTCCTTTAACAAAATACTGCGGGTTTTTTCTCTCACAGTGCCCCTTAATTTCAAGGTTATATTGAAGGAAAACATATTAGGCCCATCTTTGTTCAGATCATCTTGAGTAAAAATATTGTAATCAATCCTTTTGTGAGTTTCAATCCACAGTTTTCAAAGTAAAGGACTGTTTTACATTTAAATATTTTGGATTTATAGACATACTGAAAACACATTGCAGAGATTTATTGCTGCTTTTTTCTTGATGCTCTTATAAAGATGGGTCTGTATTGCCGACACTACAAAGATGTAAACACTCTGGGTAAGAAATAAAGAGTAACCCCCACCAAGAATGAGATCCAAGCCACAAGACCTATAAAATGGATGTGGGTGTTGCAATGTTAAAAGCATTCTTGTTTGTACACTGCTAAACTTGTTTTAGCAAGGACTTGAAATGGACTTTTAAAAGTTTATTGTATGACGTGTACAGTATATAGTGCTGTGTTCATACTCTTTGTGAAGAATATTTAGCAGTTTCTTTTAAAAGGATAATGCGTACAAATTCTACACTACAGCTTGCTTTCTTTTTGCTTTTTCTATTAACATTTTCCTCTCTTTTATTTCTTAATTTTTTCCTTCATTATATTTGCTTTTCCTCTCTTTTCCACCTTAAACAACATCCTAGAGACTCTTCATGCTCATGCTTTCCCTTCTTTAGCGTCAACACTGAATGTGTGCCTGGCAAAGTGACAGGGAGCACACTAACTGTGAGTACAATTGAGTGCCTGTGCCATGTGTGATAGTTATTAGTACAGGATAAAGATTCCTCACTATTTCAGAAAAGGTCTGTACTTCACCTTGAAAAAATATATGAATGGGCATGTACTTCCTCATAGGCTATGTATAACTTTTGCTTTATGAATATTGAATATTGAACATCCAAATGCCTGAGGCAATGTGTGTAAAGATGAAAAGAGGTAGAAAAAGAAAGGGACAAAAGAGACAAAAAAGAGGAAATCAGTCATTAATGAAAGTTGATTAAAGAACAAACCTTTATTGTTTTGGGGATCACTCTAGCAGAAATAGTTTCAAAAGAAGCAGCAATGAGTTTTTGTTTCAGTATCACTCCTACTACCCAGCTGAGGGGTGGCCTCACAAAAGCGAAGCTTAAAAGACTTTTGACCAACCTCTTTGGCACTGTGAACACTAGTAGTCATCTCCTTTGGCCACAGCTATGCTTCTCTTCTTCATGGATCTAGTATTGTCTTCATGCTGTTAGAAGCGCAAACCAGTCACTTTCTGATTTTAAAGAGCAACATTTAATTCCTCTGCTAAAATACTGCGATCTCCTTGGCTTCCTTAGGGACAGCTACTGCCCAGAGCTTTAATTTTCCCTTCAGTCCACTGCAGCATGAGCTCTAGCATGCTGTATGCTGTTAATGCTCTGCTCCTTCCATGCGCACATAGTTCCAGTTTGAAAGGTTTATCCTGCATATTGTTCCTGTACTTAAACTGGAAGATTTGGCTCCCGATTATGAGCAACTGGAGTTTTCTTGCACATGCCAAGAGTACAAGGCAGAAGATTATGTTCAAAGACTGTGGCTAGCTTTATGAAGATCCAGCTGGTAGGGAGGATGAAAGGAAAAGCCTTTACTTCTGCTCCTTTAGTTTGACCAGGGAGATAAACCAGCACTTCAAGAAAACATCATCACCTGCCGCAGCTTCCTTTAAAGAGAAGGATGACAGTTTGAGAGCACTGCTTGATGGAGTTGCCTACAACTGGCATTAGAATTGATACAGTTCAAGCTCTTTTTCTCCTGGTAATGAACAGCTTTTCCTGCAAAGCACACTCTAATATTCTGTGTTCAGTACTGCACCTATTCTTGTAGTTTAACAATCTCATCTGAAGATTTCTGTAAGCAAATGGCATCTGCTACTTGTCAAGCAAAAATACGGGCCATCCAACACTTTGATGCAAAGATGATGCCTTGTGCTGTATAATAGTAAATAATGTCATGTGTCTGACATACCCATTAAAGCATGTGAGACACACCCTACAACATGTTTTAAATTAATTTATCCTTATGGAGAAAAAAATTGTTTCCTTGCTTGTGAGAGTTTTTTATTATTATTAAGGAATTTCCTGGGTCAGCCTTTTCTTTAACTGAAGGGCATGCTTATTCACCTGCTCTTGGAGAGAAGGTACTTCTGACTACATATTCTTGCTGTCTGTCAACAGCAAGCCAAGATCTCAAAAGTCAGGATAAGGCAGAGAAAGGAATAACTTCATGAATTTGCAGGTTTTTTTCTTGTGCCATAGCACTAGATTGCTTTGGTGCAACACTCCTAATATAAACATCAGCAATGAGGACTAAAGTGAAGATAGAGGAGCGTAGCGGAGGAGTTGAAGTAAATTTAATATGATCTTTTTATCTCTCTCTCTTACGCAGGTAGGATAGGTCTTTTAAGATAAAGGTTCTTCTCTGTTTTCATGATTACGGGGTTAGCAGAGATTCCCTCTCACTTTTTCTAGGTTACTTGTGAATCTGAAAGGATCTCCAGGAATGTGATTAGAAGTTATTGGCAAGGCAAAGGAGGACATGGAAACCTTGGAAAAGATGGGGTGGCCATTGACTGCCAAATTCAGTCTGCTTCTGATGGCTTCTGAGAACATAACTCCTCAGCTGTTTGCTCACCCCTTCAAAGTGCTGCTCTAATATAGTACAACACAGGTACCATTGTTCCTGTAAGCTGTAGGATAAAACTGTTTGAAAACTTCAAAAAGAAGACTGATTGAAAATAACAAAGCAAAAGCTCTCAGTCCCAGTGCACTTTGGGCAAAGAGACACGTTGACGCAGGGCTGTTATCACAAAGGTACTTCCTCTGCCTGGGTTTTACAATGCATGCCTGTGACATATTGAATTATTCATGTAATTGACTCCACTATAGGGCACTACAAGGTTGAAAATTACCCTTTTACTTTGATCTTTAGACATTACTCTTTGTAATCATGACTACAAATGCACTTGCAGGAGCACAGGGGCAGTGAGATCCTCTGGACTAGTTTGTGACCCCCTGCAGTTGACTAACGAACAGCAACTCTCCTGTCATTGAAGTTAGGCGCACCTACACCAAACAGCCTGCTCAACCAAGACTCTGATTTTCGTACATGGTTTGGAAATGAGTTACATGTGCAATAGAAAGCACTAGTATTGTGCTGACTTTGTTGTCCCTATTAGGGAAATAATTCAAATATACATCTCACAAATCAGACTTGAATTTGAGTTCTGGCTGAAGAAGGAATTACATAACCAGGCCCAAGCAGAAAGCTGAGGTTCCTTTACTCAAGCTGTGTTTTCAAAACTCCTGCATGCCCATGGGCTCTGGAAGTTCCTGTCAGTTTTGAAGACCTAACTTCACATGGAACAGAGGTACTCTGTTTGTATCTCAAAGTTTTATTATATTGGAAAAGGTTAAAAATATTTCTATGTTTTGAGCATTAAGCCACCACTATTGTTCTGTCATTACTGAATAATTACTGATAACAAATGGAGCATTCACTGGGGACTACAGTTTTTACAACATGCACCAAGAAGTAGAGAATACCCTTCCCATTGGGGCCATATAAATAGCAGAAATAATTACATGGTTCTGAGTTATAATAAAATCAGTACTAACACACCATGTGAAACACAGAAATACGACTCTGAAATTGACTAAGCAGAAAGAATTGCATTGAGAGTATGGCATAAACAAAATGGGGCTGCACCTTGGTGTGACATGACTCATAAATCTGAATATTAAGAGATGGCTGAAGATTCAGATTCTTTCCCTCATTCTTCTTTTGAGTTGCATAGGGACATAAATAGCTCTTTGGGGTCCTGAGACCTGAGAGACGATGACTCTCTTATTACAGACCTTATGACAACCAAGCATAAAGCTATCCTATCACTCCCTTCCAGAAGAAAAAAAGCTAGGACTGATTATTTCAGAACCTGAGCATCAGCTGTCAGCACTGTCTGGACAGACAGAAGGAAATCTTAGGAAAGGGAGGTTGCTGTGGCTGGGGAAGCTTTCCTAAGGCTGGCTTTTTTGGAGTGAGAGTCTCTGTAGCCCTCGGCTATGACCATAAGTGGGAGATTTCAAAGATGGTTAAAAAGCTCTGAAACCTTTCAGCATGGGCTATACAGTCTCTGCTTCAACTCTCAGAGCAGTGGCCAGTTAGAACAATTTTATTCAGTTCTTCATGTAAAGAAGAAAACCAGACAGTTTACACATGCATTCTTCCAACAAGTTGAGTATTTTTTCTGCTGCCTAGTGTTATAAACCAAAGTCATTAACTTCCTCACTAGCTTTGAAAGGAGGAATCATATTCTTCAACATGAGCATTTCTATGGTAGTCTCATGATTTGGGACAGACTATCCCAATGCTTTCTTAGTGCCCAAGACACAGACGGATTTGTATCATTCTGCAGTCACTAATCACTGCTCCTATCCGATAGTTCTGATATTTTACAGCTGAGATGGCAGTTTGACTCAAATCATTCAGTTTCATTCAGCAAGGACCGAAGAGTTAGAAATGTTCACTTGCCTCTTTGTACTGTAAATGAGCTAACTGTAATGACCAGACTTAGTGTTTCCCACTGACAAGCCTAATCCTTACACATGCAGTTTAGCTTGCCCATCAAGTCAATCCCCATGAAAAACCAAGTTATATTTTCCCATCAATATCCATGACATGATCAAATCTTTTCTGGTATTTATCTTTGCAGTCAGGTTGTCATTCCTGAAATGTCTCTCATACTTTCCCACAACAAAGACAATCAACAAAGAAGCTTGAAAAAAATCACTATTTGATGAGCACAGATTTGCCTGTATCTTTTAAAGTTAGCTTATCTACTAAAGCTGTAATTAATTCTTATACATGGTTATGTTTTTTCTTCTGATCCCAGATTAAAGTCAAATCTGTGCAATAGGACCAGCCACATGGAAAATCCTTCAGCTATTAAACTAAAAACACACTAAATCCACATTTTAAAAGATGAAATTCAGAAAAGTATAATGACTACTACACGAACAACAATCTAAGTACATTTCATTTCAACTCAAGTAGCTGTAATTTACATTGCAAGTAACCTAATTACACTGGACTTTTTAGTAATATATTGTTCTATGACCTTTTTGATTGGACTAGGAAACATTAGCAGTCAGAATGTTAAATGGTAAATCACACTGGTGAGTGATAAGTGAGTCATTCTGAAAGACCATAGGAAATGTCAGTAGAAAAACAGTAAAAATCTTGAACTCCAAAAACTTCTATGATTCTCTCACACAAAAAACCACACAGCAAAATAGTTCAGCTGTGAATAAAATAACTCACTGCAAACATCTTTTTTTAAATTCCAATTAAATTTTCAAGTAGTAAACATCTTAGGTTTTGCTGATTGGAGTCCGGTGTCTTTTAAGTAATTCTGTGAGGGCTAAGAAAATTAAATTTAACTTTGTTTTATATCTTGTACCAGAAGAAATATAAAATACTTAAACTGAAATACAGTCAAACCATGACTCCAAAGTGTTTCTTAAGCAGAATGTGTGTTATTATTCCATGGGCTTGAAATGGCATGTTAAAGACCTAAAATCACATAAATCCAGAAACAGACTGCAATGATATGGCTGGGCTGAGGATTTTATTGGCGTACCTTTACCACAATATTAGGACCGTTTAAGGATACCCATCTTTCAGCTACTGTTTTCTCATGTTTTACATCTAAGTTTATATTTCACAAAATAAACACAAAATGTGAGCTTATCTTGTGAGGAGAATTACATGCAAGTAGTCTCATGGAGACTGGTGAAATCAAACCTCATTAGTATTTCCTGCCTTTGAACATAAATAATGACTGGGTTTCAGAGACTGACAGATCTTTGAATGAATGGCAACAATAGTGATTGTCATCTTTAAATTGTGCAGGAGCCATTTCGAAAATTGTCCAAAGAGTAGGGAAAAAATTTATACTTTTGCAGAGTGGACATTAAAACTGAGAGAAGCCTGTGTTAGGCCCTTGTCTCCAATTTTCTGCCCTGATTAATTACAAAGACTGCTAATTGTGTATTGATATTAGTTAAAACCACTTGGCATTCGGTATCTGTCTAGTCACGTCAAAATTAAAAACATTCTGTGTAAATGTTAGGTCAAGGAAAGTACCAAAGTGTTTTCCCATTATTAATTTTTGTTCATAAATCCTTTAAACTACAAGCATTTTGTATGATACTGCATGTGACCGCAATGGGTTAAGTAAACACAAATCAGAAAAAAATCAGTTATAAAAATACGGAGTGGAAGTGGTGATTTCTAAATGCCATTAATCTATGGTGATTCTGTGGCACACTTTGGAAACAAAGAATGGATCTGATTTTCAGCAAGTTGGACATCTCATTTCTGTTTACTGTTGTTACACATCAACACACAAGTGAGAAGCGAAATTTTGCCTTCCTTTCCCTGTCTAGTAACACTGACTTTCATACACAGAGCCTCCCAGACATGATATAGCCAGTGTCCTGTACACTGACAGGACCATCTTTGTGCCTTACAGCCCACTGAATTTCAATTTCCAACTCACATTTATATATTGTTTGCCTTTTCATTCCTGCTTTTACACAAATTGATTGATTGGATGATTATTCCACAATGACTCACACATCTGGGAGCCCAACATCTGGATATGTTCCCATTTAGTGCATGTTCCCAAGAGCCATCTTACATCGTCAGTGGTGAACTGCATTTGCCTCCTTCTACGTCTTGAAACAATCCAGAAGCTGCTGAGTCCCAGGGGTAGTACCTCAACAATTGCTTTACCTCCAAACTTACGGTTTAATTTACTGTTAGTTGCATGAGTGTGAGTCATTTAAATGAGCACTAAACTAAGCAACAAGTTTCTTAACTAGAAGATTTAGGGATCCACCACAGACACTAGTGGTGGAAGAGCAACATACGGATTTGGTCCAACATCTTCAAACCTACCTGCAAAGTACTTGTAAACATAATGTACAAGAACTGTTTTCTTGAAGCTTAAAGGTCTCAAAGCCAATGTTTAATAGCCATTTTCCTTGCAAAAGTGCCTTGCAAAACTAGTGCATATAAGGCTGTAAGGCTTTTTGGTTTGTACAACGAAGTCCAGTCTCCCTTGTGATGTATTACTCCTGGGTGAAGACGTTCATCTATTCAGGGCTCCAAGAAAAATCTGAAGTAAAAGACTTCAGCTAAATAACCAGGCTCGCTCTCCAATAAAAACTATTCTTTGTAGTTCTCAGTGTCCCTGGGACTCTAAGACACCATCATCCCACATTTTTCCTGCTTCCACAAAGCACCTGAATTCTAGCATAGTCTTTTTTTTAGTAAAAATGTTCACCTGGACATAAAAGAAAAGCATTAGAGTTTAGTACTCCTCTCGGTGCAATGTATCTATGGACTTTTGAAAATGAGCTTGTGTTCTGACATTCCCACAGGCCACTTGCACACATCGCTTCTGCTCTCTGCCCTCTACAATACAGCTTCTGCCATTTAGAATTGATCCTCTCACCCTCCTTCTATTGCTAAAGTTACTTCTGCCACAAATAGTCGTTACGATTCCCTTTAGTCCCTTTGCCACTCCCCATGCAAATTTATCTTGCTTTTAGCAGAATCAAGACATCTTTTCAGGCCTTTGCTTGCAGCTAGTTAAAGTAAGGGAAATGTGCCCTGTGCTGCTTACTGAGCTCCACGCAGAATGAAGGTTTCTGGAAATTCAGGTGCGAGGGAGGGCTGGTATTTGTCAGTGGCCAGTAACTGCTTCATGTGTTAGAAGCTCTTTCGCAGAATTTGAAAATGATTAATTGGTAAAATAAAGGTAAAGTCCAATCCAAACACAGATCCTAGAAGTTGCAGAGGCAACAAAATGTGCTCACAGTGTCTTAGAATTAACAGCAAGGAGAGAGATTTCAACACAGTTGCAGAAAGGTACCAGCAGCACATGCTGACATCAGCATACTACTTACCGGAGGACAGATCAAGAAAAGTGAGGCCCAAAATACTTTAACTCAGACAGCTCAGAGGACTCAGAAAAGGTGTTGAACTGTGTCTGAGATAAAATGTGTGAAACTGTACTACAGCAAAGTAAGTATAATGTGAATTCTGCTCAGAGAATTATATATTAGTGCTAAGGCAAGGAGCCTGAGAGCATTTAAATGTGTTGTCTCCCTATTCTATTGCAAGTCATTGCGAGCAATCTGGAGGAGCTACATTTCTTAGTCCTCAAGGAGCATTATGCTAGCATTATCTACAAGACACATAAACTGCACTGTACTGCTTATCTGAAGTCTCTTCATCTACAGTTTGTTGTCCTGAATATTAGGATAGTCATTGAACAGCTTTTGGATAAATATCAACCTTACCTCTAGTAAGCATTTTTTCCACAGAACAACTGACTGAAGACAAAAGCCTTTATTGTTTTAAAGTAAGCCAGGTTAATTGAATAAGAGGATTTGGATTATATTTCATGTCTCACCAAGGTACAAATAATGGAATTCTGTTCCTTCAATTCCAGATATACGTCTCTCAAGGATTACCATTTACCACAGCCAACTGGATCATGCTAACATGGGATTAAAAAAATGCATGCTTAACTAAAAGTTAAAAAAGTTTATCAGCTTCTTAAGTAAAGTGAACAGAAGATGTAACATTGACAAAAACTTTGAAAAATTCTAAGTAACTTTTTGTGATGGCTCCTTCTGGCCACTTTCTGTGGGTTTGATTGTATAAACATGACTTAACTCTGAAAGATTTTTGAATCATAAAGGGATCTGAATTTCAAATTATCTCTATTCGTTTATTAAAGCTTTTAAGCATCATCTTTCCTCCCAGATTCATCAGGGAACAAATTAGATAAACAACTTCTCTACCTGTTTTCCTGATGTTTTTTAAAAAATTCCCATGGGCATAAATAGCTTAGTTGGATGTGTCCATGTATGTGTCCATATTATGAGACATACCATGTCTCATAACTGCCTAAGAACAGACCCAGACATTGAGAGACAGAAACACCACTTGGCACACCTAAGCGGAAGATCAAGAGGCAAACTAGTGTAAGCCACTACTGTTTTCCCTTAGAACAGGTGGGGTCCCCAAGGGGTTCCCAGAATTGTTTAGAAGAAACTGTAAGATGCTCTAAATTATGCCTGTTAGACTCTAGGGCCACACCTGCTTCTAGTGGCCTGCAGCACAGCCTTCCTTTCCCTCCTTCTTCATGTAATGGCATAAGAAATTTGTTGGCCAGGAAATGTGGTTACAAGGCTGCTGGAGACAGGAACTGCTGGAGCACAGCCAGGCCTTTGGCCACAAGCCTTCTCCGGCACACCCAGCACACCCGACATTCAGACTGGGAAATAGCTATTGCTGTGGGGAACATTGCTGGTGATACTGTGGAAAGTCTCATCAGTCTGTGTAAGTGGTTTTCTACTTGTGTGCAGCACAGATCCATACTCCTGCATAGGACACACAGCACAATTGTAACAGTAAGGTCATTATCAGTGTCCTGTAGGAAAAGTGAAAGAAGTTTATTGACATGATTTCCTTCTTTGCCTTATGATCCTCTGGCAAACTCCTTGCAATTAACTGCCAACTCATGTCACTTAGTAAAAACTATAACCTTGAAGCAAAGCATTTCTGGAAAATACATCATTTATCATATGCAGAAACAGGCTTGGCATACTCAAAAGCTGAAATGAACTATAGTTCATAGTAGCTACCATGTTACAATAACTTAATGGATGTCTATGCTGAAATGTTAAATTACACCTAAAACATAGAACAATAAAGACACCGCAGTCTTTAGTGCTGTTAAGTTTCCCATCTGTTCAAACAGTATAAAATTCAATGAGGTATATAAACACTTCTGGTTTCTATGCTTATGTTCTTCTTTCCAACCCAGTATATGACAAAAAGTGTGTTTAATTTTTTGAGTGGAACTGACTAACACTTACTGGCTGCTCAGGTGCTTTATTTGCAAGACAATGTCAGTGGTGGATATTTGGACAGGCCGTTAGGTTAGACTGATGTGCATGCTGACTACCTGGAGATACAGCAGAGACTCAGCCCACATTAAAGCATTTTGTCTTCCATCCTGTGGAGAGAGTTAAAAATGCGACATAGACTGCTGCCACATTACCAGGCATTCAAAAATTACTCCTTAGCTAGATTTTGTAATCCAGTTCCAAGGCAGCACTCTGAGCAGATATAACATGTGAAAGTGTGCAGTGCTTACAGGTGTACATGTGCGCTCTTGCACCTATAAACGAGGTGCACAGACTTTCCACTGATCATCTGATATGAACTGTCATTCTTTTTAAATTTCATGAACGGATAAGAGATCATGATCACCACAAGAGGGTAACTGTGTTTGCTCTAGCATTAAGATAAAATGGAACAAGGAAAAGTTCTTCATTAAAGTGGTGAAAGATACCAACTCTATTGTTTTAAATGAGATTCATTTAGGAAGTTCAGCCTCTACTCTAGACATATACCTTACATCTGTTTAATTTAATCAGAAAAGACAGACAGTGTTAATTACTTTCTGATGGTTGTTCTGTACTGTGGCTTTGGCAAGTGAGAAAAGACAAACTCCCATGGTTTTAAGCTAAAGGAAATGGCTTCTAAGGAATAAAAACCACTTAGGCTGGATGGCAGTGCACTATTTAAAGTTAAAAATCTTTGGGTTTTGTATTTGCAATATGCATGTTAAGATGCAAAAATGTACTAGGATAACTTGTGTCTATTTCTTCATCGTACGTTTGCATGAACTCTGATCAGTGCTTGGGGAATACAGCAAAAATATCTCCGCAGTTCTGAAAGGTTTATACCATGACTTCAATTGTTATTAGCTTGCCACCACTTCACATAAGTCTACAGAAAGTCCTGTTTGCCCAAAGCCTGACTTCTGAGTTAATACTGCAGAGAGATTTATATTGAATGTATCTTGAGTTAGTAATAACGGAGCATTCATGCCAGTCCTGCTTCGAGGAGTCAAGCTCATCAGGAAACAGAAACATCCTTGCTGTCCTATGTGCCAAGCCAGAGCAATCTGAGCTGTTCACTGTTCACAAAGACTCATTTGTCAAATGATTTCAAAGGAATTGATCCATAATCATTCCTGTGTCTCACAGGTACTTCTGGTCTCTTGAGAGAAAGGTAGATATCAATTGTCCCACAATGTCAAATGCCCCAAAATGTCAAAAAGTTGCTACAGATCACACATTAGGTAAAAGAGTTCTTTACAAGTTGGTCCTAGCAATTTGTAAACTAGACAGAGTAAAAACAGATCAGGCCTATATTGAACAACACCTACTATTGATGCTAGGAGTCTGCAATATTTCCATATGTTGAAATTTTACACTGCAAATTTGAGATTGTGTGTGCTTGTCCCCTTCTAATATGTTTAAGTACCATAACCACTTTAACTACTTAAAAATAACTGCCTTTTTTTAATTCAAAGGCCATAAATTTAGGCATGCTATCATAGAGGATGTCACATTCTTAGATACAAAAGTGTGTGTGTGCTGTGATGATGTTGCAGTATCTGTCCTAGGAATAGCATGGATAGGAATCTGATTTTTCCATGTGGTTCAACTGGAATGTTTTTATTGTCTTACAAGTTTAGAGAACTGTTCCAATGAAATAATGGAAAATAATACAGGGAAACTTCTGTGAGGAACAATAAAGTCTATCACCATGGATCATTTCCTTAGTGATTTATCTGCTAACTTCATGATCAATTGGACAAATTCCTTCTGAAACACTATATGCATGATAAATGTATTGGAAAATTCTCACTTGAATGTAACTATTTCCCATAATTTCCTATTGAATATGATAGATTCATTGTCTTTGTGCCTTAATGGAATGTTTTTATGTTTATTTCTGATTAGAAAGTATACATTTTTTTTTTCTTGCTCTCCACTTTGAGGTTTTGTCCCATTAATGTCAAAATCAATGTGAGTCAAATTCACTTAGCTTTTCTCACATACCTAATAGTACTGAATTCAATGGGACTGTTAATGTGAAAAAGGAAAGGTTGTTTATTTTATAGAGTATTACATCACAGAAAGAGGTGGAAGAAACTTCACATGCTATGGCAGCAGCAACAACTACATAAATGGCATGTTCCTTTCATTGCACCAATGCTATCTATCAAGAAAGTTTTATTTATGTACTTCAACTCTCTTTGTTCCTGTAAGCACTACAAGTATCCATCATTTGTACCTCAGTTTTAGCTAATGACTAAGTTAGGAGCTACTCCAGTTAAACTGATGGAATTATACCAGTTAAAAAACGGTCAGAGGGAAGACAAACTGGGACAGTAGCATGGGAATAGCTGTAGATAATCATTAGCAAGTACACAGGCAATGGCAGATTATTTCTTTATAAATAAATAGTGAACATAATACACAAAGTTGTCTGATATCTCTGTGGTAGCTAAATAGCCATCAGGGCTCTTCTTGAAACAACTGTATTTATTATTATTTTTCCTACAACATGTTGAATTTTTTTGAAATCTTGCCTGGTAAAAGTGTTTGGAAAACACTTTTACCTTGTGTATGTGCTACTCAAAACCTGTGCAGTAAAAGAGGAGAATAGGGAGTGCTGCGATATCACTTACGGATTTTCCTCTTTGCTGCCCTTCAGCTTTTGCTGAAAGAAAGGCAAAATCTCAGGATTACAAAAATAAATCTTACTGCAGTGTAAAAGCAAAGGAAACAGAAAGCAAAATCTTACAGAATAATATTTGCCATGTATAAACATCGGCAGTCAGCAGCTGGAATAGGTGTGAATATTTCTCTTTAACAACTACTATGCAGTATTTTCGCACACAGGTTTTCTCATCCTGTTTTCCAAAATATTTGAAATTGCTCCCAGTTAACTATAATTTATGAGTTTTGCATGTTCATTCATCTCAATCATTAATGAAAATATTTAATGGAAAATCAAATAAAATTGGTTACAAACAGACTTCTGTGAAACTTTAAAACTACTTGAAATACAGATTTTAACCTTCTCCGATTGCATGTTGTCATAAATCTTCAAACTCTACAGGAAATATTTTCCCCATTCTTTTATTGAATAGCACGTAGACAATGAAATCAGTAAGCTTTGGATTCTGCATAATCTTAAAATTTCTGTCATTTCCAATACCATTTTCTGCAACTGTCTTAAGAGGGGGCAGATGTAAAATACGTAATTACAGTGTACAACCCTCTTTCCTGAGACCAGGCTCAAATTTTTTACTCATGTGCAGAACACAATTCCATTTTTTAATATTTTTTGAAACAAAAAGTGATGAAATTTCTTCATAAATAACACATGACCTGTTGTATCTAAACACTGAAAACAACAGCTGCAATCATTGTATTTTATAAATAGCTGCTAAGTGGTTATTTCCAACAGATTTTTTCCCACTCTGTTACTTTTACACAGATTTCAGCACAAGCCATTCCCAGGACACTCACACACATAATCAGAGATGACTTCTCAATGTCTTCAGTGTGGCACTAACATCTACATATGTCACCAAGCCTTCCAGAGAACATGGCAGCTTCACAGAGTCCTTCAGCATCCCTTTAATAGAAATCGAGCCAATTTCTGAACTCGACAGTTTGGGTTTCTGTAGAAACAACGGATGGGAACAGACCTCCTAGATCTTTGAGTCAACTCCTCTGCTATTGTGAGCAATGTATCCTATAATTTTTTCAGAAATTCGTCAGCTTCCAGTAAGGAAGAACAATAGTACGGATCTCAGCTGGCCCTGGCTCTGTGATGAACATCTCAGAGCCAACTTGGGTTGTGCAGTCACTAAGTCGCTATGATTGATTGTATTTAACTGCTCTGTTTAAGTAACCTTCTCCCCGCAGAACTGCAGCTGCCTTTAGACTCCAGCGGTGGGTGTGAAATCGGCAGCTTGCCCCAAGTAGCAACTCTCTAAACAATTCTCTCTTCTGTTTTTGTCTGAAAAGAACTGAACTGAGGCAGTACAAAGATGTGGGACTCGGAAGCACAGAACAGATTAAAAGGAATATTATGCAGTGGCTTTACTGACAACTCGAGGAATGAGAAGCTATCAGGAGCCGGGCTGAGCATATAAAACTCTTCTAGTAACAGGCTAGTAATGATCTGCCTTAGGATCACAGACTATCTCCAGCAACTGAATCGGCCTTTTGAACACCTTGCATTTAGAAAGCTTTGGGAAAATGTGATGAAGGCCAACACTGCTGCTCATCTTAAATGGATTTCATTTCTACCCTGTGCTGTTATTCTAAGAGCTCATTTACAATGCAGGGAGGTGAGGAACTTATTTTGGACTTCTACAACTTCTCTAAATGGCAGAGAAGGATATACATACAAAATTGTTATCACATTTCCCTAGCATATCAAAGGACATGCACGATGGAGACCAATGAATTACTTCTAAACTGAAGAAAACAGGGAATCACGAAGTGAGAGTTAACATTATTCATTGCTCTGGCCAAGGGTGTTATAATTTTGCAAACAGCAATTTCAGGATGATTGATTGAACACAACTGATCCAAATGTGTGGTAGGGAGAAAATTAAATAACATCAATGAAATCAAATACTAGTGCATCAGCTATCTTCCCTGTGGCCACAGACCAAGAGATGACCATTAGGCCTTCCTTCTTTGCATCCCACCAACGTGGAAACTCAGTGTGACAAAATATGGGGTCACCCACTCCATTTCCAGAAAAGGACAAGACATGTTTGGCTGACTTTTCTGGAACTAAATAGAACTAGGGTGATAGTACGAGCTGGTGAGCATGTCAGACACCATCTAAGTTAAGAACAACATCACATATTTTTTTCCTGTATTCATACAAGTTTTAGAGTCTTTTCACTTTAAATATCTGCGAATGCACTTTTTTTCCTGAATATAAAGCTCCTTACACATAAAGTGGTATTAAAAAGACACACCAAAAAATCCAATTGTATGCCAAAACATAAACATGGAAGTTTTCCTACTTGAAGAAGCAGATGTCAACCCAAACAACTCTTAATGCAAAACCAAGGAGTCTTTAGTCACTTTTGAGATAAATACAAACAGAAAACTATTTAGTAGTGCCGGTAGAGTTTGTGCTGATTTTGGCATATTCTGCCATCTCAGTCAACCAAACAGAACCAACCCATTTTCAACAGCCATTGGCTCTATGCAGTCCGTGCTGAGTCAGAGCTATTCAGTAGCTAAATACAGCTTGTACAATACATGATATTTATAGATTTCTTCTGTCTGACAAGATCTATTAGAAATACAAAATGAATGTACAAGAAGGTAAATGTCTATATAAAAATACATTTAAAACATGCTTAGCAGAAATATTTTAATCAAATAAAGTATTTTTCTATGCATGTGGGAATTTAGGGTAGAAAAACACAATTTTGATAAGATCTGATTGTTAAAAAGAAGATCAAGAATGTGGCTTTCTACACTTTTTAAATTTGCAAAATAAACCACATTTCAGGAAACCTCAATTTGCCAAAAAATACAGCATTCCAGTAAATGTCAAAATAAAATTAGCTTATGTTCAGTCCCATGATAAAATATACTTTAAAGCATATTATCCAAAATCAAAACCATCATAAGGTTAACTAAAAGCTAACCTACACACTAAGTGAAAAAGTGCCTACACACTTAAGTTTGGTAACGTCTACAAATAATTTGTGGCTAGTTAAAGCAGATACAGAATATATTGAAACTGCTTAGTGGATAGAGTATATTGGGTGGATTCCATCCTTGCTTCTATTGCTCTTGCTTAACTGGTCCCTATGCTCCCTATTTTCCTATTTTCTTGTATGCTAGATACAATAATTGAATAAATGTGTATTTTCTGTACATTGGAACTTGCTACATTGTTTGGCACAAATCAGTACAGAAGCTGTTAAGTGAACTGTTAAGACAGGAAAACTCTGAGGTGATAGGTACTGAGGGAAAATGGGATGTATTCCAGTCTCAGACAGGTCAGTTGATTGTTGTGTGTAAAATATGCTATATAACCAAGAACATGATCATTAAACATACTGAGTTTCTGCCACTCCCAGTTAAGCCACTGGGTGGTCAGCATCTCCCGGTGTTGTGATCAAAACACTCATGGCTCCCTGGAATTCAAACAGCTCCTGCGGGCTCACAGCTCTGCCCTGGTGTATCTGATAATCTTTTCACACCAGACATCCATTTACAAGCATTGAAGTTTTGCATTTACATGACTATGGGATCATTTTAGCTGCACACAGTGACTCCCACCATGCCGAGTGCTCGCAGTAATGATGTTTGTTATGAAGCACAAACACAGGGCCGGCCTGCAGAAAGGTGTCCTGGCATCCACTTCACAGCCAAGCAAAACGTGAATCAATTCACAGCTTTGCACTGAAATGGGGTGAAACTCACAAATGACAGTTTTTTCTCAAAGAAACTTTAAAACTAGTTAGTTTAAACCATTACTGCTTTTGATATTTTGCAGTCACTTGAAACAGTTTTCAAAAAAAAGACCCTTTAAAAATACTTAAAAGCTGTAAAAAAAATCATCTCCATTTCCTGTTTTACACAGATTAATTCAGATACTACTAAATGAAATAAACTATACATTCAATAATTTCTACCTTCGTCTTTTTATTTGTGATACAGAAGTCAAGACACAGTATTAGTTATTGTTTGTGGGAAGCAAAATGTGTTGCAAAACTTTTAGTAGAATTTTTATACATAGGCGGTGAAGACTGTTTCTTTATTTCTACTTACTATTTTACTTAAATTTTGTCCATATTTAACAAGTTAAATTGGCTAATGTGTGGTTTCTTTAACCAAAATAGATCTAAATAATTCTGGACCTCTCTCAATTACATTGTATTTGCAACTTACATGCTTCCCTTTTCTTCAGCAGGAGCAGGTTTTTTCCTATACCTGGCTTACTATTTACACAAAGCCTGTACAACAAGGCGGTCTCTGCTTCTCTTCCTACATTCAGCTGGACTGCACAAAGCTCAATGTCATGATACTGACTGGGAACTGATATACAGCCAATCTATTTATAAATCTGGATTAAACCATACGCAACGTTAATTTTTAAATGTGGAATGGAATGCTTCTTATTCAGCAACAAGACTGTTAGCATTAAACAATTGATACTCCTACCATGTTTCATTTAACCCACCATCCCTTGGCTCTTTTCATTGTGACATAAATACTTGATCCCTTTAAAACTGCAGTGGATAATATAAACTACATGTATAGAAGTTCACCAAGGAGGTGTTCTAGCTTTAAAGTTTCATTCAACACTATTTCTATCCCAATTCTGTCTTCTTTCTGTTGTTTTCATTCTGTGTAATTTGTCAACATTTTTCTTCTAATCAGCCACTAGCTAGGGACTTAGCAAGTACTCTGGCTCAAGAAATCCGGAATATCTGGCATTCATTAGATTAGGGAATTTCAGTGACATTGATTTTAATTTAATGCAGTAATCTAGTTTTGCATTATTCTCCTATGTAGTATGACTACATGCCATCCAAAATATATACTCATTTTGGGGAAAGAAACTTCCTTTTAAAATAATTTAGCCGTTTAAAATAACTTTCTAAAAGAATGTATGTTTATGACGCACATTCAAAAGCAATTATAAACTAAAACACAACCAAAACAGTAGTGGATGGAAGCAGAAACAGATTTTAAGTGCCCCATGGCAATTAATGACTTAACAGGCCTTGACAATTGGAAGCCAAAAGCAATGCTTTGTAAGAACTCAGGATAAAGTATAATCCATAGAATGAGAACAAGGATGACTGGTTGTATCTTGGCTTTAAGAAATCCACATCAGGAGGAAAAAAAGTCAGTGTTAACTACAGTTGATCAAACTTCCTATCACCGAAAATGCAGCCTTATATATTTGATTTGCACTTTCTAGAGGCTTGGGAGCATTCACATCATAGAAAAAAGCAGCAGAGTCCATTTTTGGTCTCTTTTTTTACTTGAAGGAAAAAAGAGAATGGTAGGGAATATGAGAACATGAAGTATGCTTATGCGGTCAGATCTGGCTCTGCTTTACAACTGTTGAAGACTATTCAGGCCTATTTCCAAAGCCCAGTGAAGTCAAACGTGGTCTATCAGCTTCAAGAGCATTTGGGTCCATTATTTCCTATGGATTCGGTTATTTGGGCTACTTCCTATTACCATTGAAAAATGTTCTGCCAAGACCTCAGCATAGTTTTTGACACTCAGCTGATTCACAAGAATGTGCTGTACCTAGGGCAATGCTAGAAAACCCCAAAGGGGTGTCACCCTGGTATTTCGCAGGCACACGCATGCTTGCTTTACCCACACAAAGCTAGCTGGATGACAGCCAGTTGTAATCAGAAGTTTGCAAACAACTCTGTAGATGTGTCTCCGGAAGCATCGGCTTATACAGAGCACAGAAACCTCCCTAGTTGACTGCATAGCCAGCTCCATTATAATAAATTATTGGGCAAATTTTCTAAGTGCAAACAACTGTAAAGAATGGCTGGTGGAAGGCATAATCTATCAGCTGGTAGGACAGCAGAAAAGGCTAGCAGAAAAATGGAGAAAAGGAATTGCTTATAGGATATTTGCCTATAAAACATATGAAGGATTAATTTCCTCACAGAGGAAGAGAGGAGCTACTTAAGTCAAAAGATGACCTAAGATAAAAATCTAAAATTATTATTAATACAGTTAAGGTGAAAATGTGCAGAGAATTCCTAACCACATGAATTCTGCTTTTAAGTTAAAGCATGATCATTTTGTGGAAAAAACTTTATGCTGTGACATTCAAATTTTGAGGGACTCTTCTACGTCTAGATGATCTAGTGCTACGGTTTGGGGAGCTAAAGTAAAAATCAAGGTTAAGAGATTAGGTTTAGAATCTCTACATTAGATTAGTCTGGGTTTTTTCTATCATCATCCAAAGCGACCCTTTCAAAACCAGTCTAATAAAGGCATTTGCAAAGAAAGACACTCATCTTTCTTATTTTCCCCTGTGGAAGTTTACAAGAGCCCAGCTTTCCTGTATACTGATAAGTTAGTACATCTAAAATATTGTTTGGTCAGTTAGTTGGGAATGTTGCATGTGTTCTTTATTGCAACACCACAGAGTTGGGCTTCAGAAACTGTGCTGTGATGCAGCCAGTTGCTGACAACAGGTCACTGCATTTCCACTAGGTTACTGACGTCAGTGTCTGAGAGGTTTAGGCAAGTGAGTGTGTGTATGCTCAATAATCCAAAATGAAAGGCAGTTTTTATTTGACTTTTTAATTTTTGCTTTGCCTCTGAAAACTTCGTAAGAGTGACTCCCAGGAGCAACTATTTTCATAGGCAGTAAGTTCTGTAACTTTGAACCCTTATGTGGTTGTGTAGAACATGTCAGTATTCAGGAAAACTAACTTTGAAATTCGTTTTCCAAGATGTGGAGAAAAAATTCACTGAGCTTGAATAATAAACACCAATAAGCATCTAAAATATTCTCAAAAATGCCTTAAGCAATACTTCCTCTAGTTTCTGTGATTAGTGATAATGTGATCTTTCTACATACTCCTTTACATTCTCCTACCCACTTCATGATTGAGAAGTCTGACAATCAGATATATTCCTTCTGAGAGTTGGGGGTTCACAGGATTTTCTTCTGAAGGCAGGCGTTTCCTGAGCTTCTAAAAATGAGCAAAGAATTCATGGGTTTTCTTGAAGGATTTCCAGCTAGACAAATCATTTAAAGTAAAAGTTGTTTCTTTCCCTTTTGCCTTCTTTTGCCTGATTTCAAGAGAAATACATCAGTCAGGACCACAGTGTCATTGCCAGAATGCATCAGCTTAGGGCCCTCGCCTGCCATGTGTGTTTTGGTGTGAAATCCAGCTAATCAGCTTCTTGTGCTTTAGCTCCCCATAGGAATAATAGCATTACCCTGTCTAATAGGCCTTTTATCAGAAAACAGACAAACAAATAAACACTAAGAATATAAAACTGTTATCTGTCTGTGGTAATGGAAGCTAAATATATTTTAAAACAGGTACACTTAATATGCTATGTTTGGTTTATTTAACCTGCAAATTAATCAGGGCAAGGAGAATGTCGTGTTCCTTTTGGTAAACTGTAATACAAATACAGTTCCTACATACATGTTTGTTATTAATAACAAGAGATACTTTTAGATTCAGGAGTGAAATTTGATTTTCCTGGCAGAGAACTGCAATTTCAAGGATATTGCATTCTTCTACTGCATTTCCTGAGTCAGCGCACTAGGAAAGGCGATATCCCTTTGGGGAGGGGCAGGTCACAATGGTTTTGATTCTTAGTCAGTTTAAATGGCAACGTTAGCAAAATGCTGCACATAAACGAGCTTGCTAAAAGCAGAAGATGGCTTAGACAACCAGGCTTCTGCAGGCCTTTCGGTTCCTCGGCCGAGGAAGGTAATTTACACGGTCCATTCCACAGTGTGAAAAGGATAATGATAAGCCCTAGTGGCCTTAACTTCTACATTCAGCATTTTGGGGCATTCCTTATCCTCAGAATAGATCCTGCTGACCAGTGCTCAGCTGGAACAAAACCAAAATCACTCCACCAACTCTGAAAGACTTAGTTCAACTTTGATAAACTGAATTTGGGTTTCACTCTGCCTCAGAAACTTCACTGAATGTTCAGTAGTCCTACTTTTTAGATAGCCAGCCGCTGCTTGTGATTGGGTTATTTTACTTGCATATATTTTTGGGGTTTAGAGTTATTTTTAATACTGACACTATGATTTGTATTAGGTCTAATAGATGACTTCGTTTAAGCTCAATATAAGCTACATAAGACTGACTGACTCTAATAAATACCCTTCTCTCTCTTTTCTTTTTTTTTGAAGGCACACAATCTTCCTCAAAGGAAGGACTGAGAAAAACAGTTATATTTTAAATTGAATAGAACCTAATGTTCCCCACAGTATGCTCTCTTGATATTTTGAGATATATAAAGCCAGCCTGGCAAATGCTGAGTTTGTAATTTTTTTGAAGATACAAGTTGATGGAATAACTAGAGAAATACTCTGTATCACTCCTCCATCTGGTCCTACCATTTGATTGAGGGGTACCACAAGAAATGAAGTACCTAGAAATTGGCTTCCAATGCCTATTGAGTGCACCTCAAATTAGCCCGTTTCTGACACTTCTGTTAGAACACGCCCTGTACACGTGCGAAGAATAGCAGACTGAAACGATGGCAAATTAGAAACATATCTGAAGAAGCATCAAGTCATCTTTTGCTGCCAATATGTACAGTTGCAAAGCAAGAAAATTCTTTTTATGACTATGCATCTCTTTATTAAAGAGAAAGTGCAGATATGTTTGATTTCACAATGCTGCGAATCACGCTTTCCTTTCCAGCCGCTTCAGACATGTCTTTCTTCAGTGCAATTTGATTGATAGACCAGACAATTTCATATTTTTTTCTTACCAGCAGAAAGTTGGCCTGATCAGTAATCATAAAAAGCCTGAACAAAATTTATTTAATCTTTCTTTCTTTTGTTCTCATACCTGCTCCCTCCAAATCAAATATGTCATGTGGCATTGGGAAGAACTTTAACATAACCTAATTCTGAATATTGAATATTGGTTCACAGTGGCAAGTTGCTCACAACGCATCTGTTAAAGTGAAAGAAAAATCTCTCCGAGACCTTGCTTCAGAAAAATCAAGCAGAATGCAAAGTGTTTGCAAAGTTTCCACCAACAACGAGACAGGCTTCATCTGGAATACTATTCACTAGGAAATATGTTCTCAGGTCTCATAATACAAATTTGGAGTTTTCTTCTTCTACTGTAGGTGTTACCCTATAAAATATAGCAGCATCGCAGCCACATCACATAGAATACACAAACTGCTGGTGACTTGAGAGCAAATGTAGAAGGGGAGACTGGCAGTTGACACCACCAAGTAAGGGTTCTGCCCCATCTCTCCCAGGAGGCCTGAAGAGGGATCTAGAATTTGCAAAAAACACCTGCGAGTAACAGGGTCCTGCACCCTGTAATTGCTTGTCACTGTGAAAGAAGGCCACGCCTCCCGATGCTTGGCTGACAAATGCATGAAGCCCCAAGCATTAACACGCACTGTTCTGGAATTTAACTACAGCCTGATAACTCAGTGCACAATTATACTTCAAAGCTTTCTGATTTCTTTCCACATTCCTGACTGAAGAGAAAAAAGAAAAATTATACTTCAGTTGGTGGGAGAGATTAAAAAAATTAATGTAACCTCCTTTTCTCTCCCTTGGAATCTCAAACACTGCCAAAACAGGAATGAGAGATTTTGGCGCTGACTCTCCAACTCTCAGCCACGTAATTCCACCAAAATCTTTGCATATCACTCATACAGGATATTAAATTTCTAAAGTGTACTGTGGGAATACGATCTTTCATATTTCTTATTATTAGTGGAATCGTTCTTAATGACAATACTAAAATCGGCAGAGGTTCTAAGATGAGGAGAGATCAACAAAACCAGTATTTGCCATCTTCATTTCCCTACAAAAATGTATATGTAAATTACATAGGGTACAAAATAACAGCATGGGATCCATCATTCAGTTACAGGGCTCCCATTAATTCAGGCAGATAATCTGCAATTTTCAGTTACTGTGGGAATTTTCAAAGTAATTAATGGGTTTTGGACAACATGACATCATTGCATTGACTGACATTTGGTTGAACTTAGTATGTCACTTAGTATTCACTGCTAAGCAACCAAGCTTTTGGTATGCCGAATGTCTGAGACATGAGGTCAATGTTTAAAGTGTATATGCAACACAATTACTAGTAACTACTAGTCTCTAGTGAAAGTGCACTCACTTAAGTTATTATTTCAGTTACTCTCTTGCTTCAGAAAACTTCAACTTTTAAAACTGTCTTTCACACAGGCAAGTGTCCCCTCCATAATTTATAGCTCTGTACTTGTTCTAAACTTAGGTGTCCCTCATTTGTTATCTGTATTGGTGTTTGCTGCTTTTTTACATACTTTGCAACTTTACATACTTTACAACTTGCTTGTTTACAGCAAGTTACGCCTGCAAATGATAAAGACAAAGCAAAATAAATTGCATTAACTTGGCTTCCAGTTATTTTATATTTACTTTAACCAAGGTTTGAACTATTGATCAAGATGGATTTCCAGGAGCAAATGGCAGATCCAGAGCTTGGTTTGATGTCAGACTTCCACAATGACGGACTGAGGACAGTGATTTAATCCCATTTGGTGAAGAATAATTTAACACAGTCTCCATAATGAAATCATAATTCTGATCACATAATCAGAAACTCATTGTATTGAGAAGCAATTCAGACTTACTTCAACTTAATATTCCATACGAAGAGCTAACTTTGATGAATTCTCATTAAGGCATTTGTTCACTTTCTACTTTTCAGTCTGTCTGTTCTCAGGCTTTCCTACATAGTGCTGTCTTATAAAAGATCCATGAAATGTTACAGCTTTTCACCAAATAATTTTTTCCACTCACAGAATGTTGCTTCAGGAACTGGTCCCACCTTTTCCAGGAGTAATTTGGAAAGGGTCCCACCCTGACCAAATCTGACCTCTGATTGATTGCTTCAAAACTACACACCCCACATGAGAATAACCGTCCAGGACAAGACATGTAATAATGATCTCACCTGACAGAATGAGAATGATACAACTGAAGTAGAGGCCAGAGTAGTGGAAAAAGAAAATGTATAGCTTTCTTACTTGCAGTGCTCATTTTCTTTGCCAAATACACTCAAACAGGAAGGATAATATAACAGATGATGGCCTGAACTCCAGAAGTTAAGGACCAAAGCATGTGTATGTGATTCATATATACTGCAACAAGTTAGGAAGAGACATATTAAGTAACTCTGGAAGGAAAGCAGCACTTGTCAGTATCATTTTAGTGCTAATACAAGAAACCCATAGCTCTGCTTAAAACATATGAGACATAATTTGTGTGATATACCTTCCAGGCAGTTATATGTACTTTTTCAGCAACATGACCATAAACTGCTAGTTATTTTTAGCATTTGGTTACTATTAGATTATGCCTCAGCTATCCCTAAATATCAGTAAATGTCAACTCAATTCATATTTAGCTATCTCGCTTAGCTGTAGCTAATATAAATACATTTATCATTTTAATCCTGTCAGCAAATACTGCAGACCAAACATTATTGACCAGTATCTGGTTCCATTAACTCCAGTTCGATCACAGTGTTCTCAGCTAAAGTTGGGGTAAATGCTAACATTCTTACCAAGCTGCAAATGTATGAATTTTGCACATAAAAATGTAAATATTAGTATATGTGCATTCCTGTGTTCTTTATCTTTACATGTGATCAACCCTGCGCTACAGCTGAACCACTGTGGGTCATTAAGGAAACTTAAATGGCATGTAAAGTAGCATCAGTTTAGAAGATAAATTTATGCTCCATTGAACCTCAAGAACTCCACTGAACCTCCAGGTTTTTAAGGATCTTTCATCATAACAAATGCTTATGTCAAGCACATTACCTACTTAGAGTACAACTTTTCATTTTGTGAAAAATTCTGCCCTTGACCTCTGAATTGCAGAAAAAATTCTTAAGCCCAACATGGATCTTCAAACCAATTCTACTGAAATCTATTTCATTGAAGTAAATTCTGTGAAAAGACCATGAATTTGTAAGTTAATACTATCTGAAGCTGAAGGGAGGAAATTCAAGACAACTGTATTCATTTCCAAAGTCAGCATATTAAGATTTAATTTTTAAATGTATTTTAAAGCAAGTTTTCAGAAACCTCAGGTTGGTATTTCCCATATTGCTGCTACATAAGAACCCAGCATTCCACCAGCATTCTCTGTAAAACTCCCATTAAATTTAGTGGAAGACTGATATTAATTTGAGTTGGATGTGTCCAGAGGATCAACTTTAATCATATGATTGTGCCTATTTATCTTCTTTTTTTTTCACAGAGTACATAATTTTCACAGTTACATGCTTGCTGTGAAACTATTTTAGGCAGCATTATAGCCCAGATAAAACTTGGAATACTTATAATAGTTAGATAAAGCTAAAAACAATAGTGTAGCAGAGAATTTGGATCTTTGTGTCTTATTTCCATGATTCTAACTTTTGGCCTTCTCACTGTGCAGATATGTTGAAGCATCTCTTCAAATAGATGGGCTACGAACAAAATTCTTGCACTAATAATAAACACTGGACTGTGTTAGCCACTCAGGATATTTTCGAAAGAACTTTGCATCCTCAAGCAGCACAGATTCAGATAAAGTAACTTTTTTCTCTTACTGCTTCTTAAAATTAGAATGTGTGATACCGGAATGACGTGTAGCAAGTAACTATGGATACATAAACAGAACCCACTAACTTTTTGCAGACATTAAGTTTTCAACTTATTAACCTCAGCTCAATCAACCTTCAGGCTTTTTTCTCCTGCAACCCCTCCTTGTGATCTATTTTCACTAAACTCAGTGGAATTTCCACAGATAGTCTAGGACCCAAATGAGCATTCAGTCTTGCTCCAAAAAATAGGTAAGAGAAGCCAAAAGTTATCATCCTCTTGCAGAAGACAGCTTCATTCTTAGCTGAAAGGAGTTGCAAGGCTATCAAAAAGCCTTAGAATCATGGTCCTAGGAGGCATCTGAGTGAAGAACAACTGATTAATCTTTGTGCATATATTTTTTTTATAACACTTCCACTTTTCAGCATACAACTGCTCTTTTAATACATTGAGAATTGCATTCAATCAGCCAGCCTTCACTGGATGGGCTGAATTGGAGTTACTGTTCATCTTGCTTTTAAACTTGCCTGTTTTAATCTGGCTTCCAAAAAACGCTTCATATGGTTGAACTCTGTAGGTCATACTGCAAGTGTACTTCGGTACACTGATCAGAACATAGAGGCTCTCTTCTTGCATACTCTGCAGTCCTCAGAATGAAAAAGTGGACTAATGACTCACACAGAACCAGGTTTGGGACTCAGGACTCCTGGGGACTCTTCCAAGTTCACTCCATACTGGCCAGACAGTCCCATGACTTGTGCCCACACAGCTACGTGAACAACTTCGCTACAATTACTGCCAATGCTTTCTGGTATACTCAGGGTTTATACAAACTGCCATACATATAACAAGTCTTTTCACAGTTAGCAGCTAGCAGGGAGGTTTTTTTCTACTTTTTAAAACATAATTGTTTTTATTTTATTGTCTTAGTCTTCCATGTAATGCATGTAATTCCATGCAAAACAAAATTTTTTGTTTATTTTGCAGTCCAGTATTCACATTTACCTGCCACCATCTCAAACATAGGAATATCACTGTTGCCCAGAAACACAAAATGTTGAAAATCATGAAAGTCATGAAGTTTTGGGACTCATTTTAGCAAATTTCAACTTGCTAATATCCCCTGCTCCGCTTCTGGTGACATTTCTTTTAGACACACTAGGGAAACCAGCAGTGTTTCCCTTTAGTAACTGAAATATCTGGTTAATCTTGTTAGTAAACATTTAACAGCTTGGTTGAAAGGGTGCTCTTTATCCGCACAGCAAACTGAGGTTATAAACCAGTTTTAATCAGCATGATATGAGCTACCTACATCACTGCACCCTTTGATTAGGGGAGGTGATTAGACTCCATGCTATGTTGTCAGTGTGAACTGGGCTTGTAAAGCAACAGAGATACTCGCTGCCCCTTTCTTCACGACAATTGCAGGGTTATAATCTGGGTCTACGTGGCTTGTTTCTTAAAAACAGTCATATTAGAAAACTGTTTTAAATTGTACTTCACTAGTAGATATGTATCATCTCTTCAACAGTTTCTAGAAGGCAAAGATTTCCCATTTCCATCCAGAAAATTCAAAGATCTGATTTCAACTAATGAACTCTGGACTCTTTTCAGCTGAAAAACGACAACTGAAAAGCTTATCCCATTTTGCTTCATTTCAGTTTTTCCCTACAGGTCCCCACATGCCTGTACGCACATACTCAAGGATGTTCCAGTCTTCCAGTTCCGCCTGGTGCTAGGCTGGGAGGTTCGGTGTTCCCTCTCCACTCTTCCCGTTCCCCAGGTGCCTCCCTCGGCCAGCTGTTCGTACCATCGTTTGGCTCGACGGGACAGCCAGCGCCAGCGCAGCTGCGGCAGCAGAGGCGGGGGCCCTGGGCGCTGACCCCCGCGACGAGCGGCCAGCACCCTGCCCGCGGCGTGGGGCTGCGCGGCAGGCGCGGGCCCG
>Ga0065711_1027381_pt1 | contig 50162 bp, 20 predicted proteins | sample Hoacrofraction12_FD_59098 | JGI IMG/M metagenome (GOLD analysis project Ga0065711, IMG submission 59098) | Hoatzin crop microbial communities from Cojedes, Venezuela - Epithelial fraction 12 v2 (version 2) | ecosystem: Host-associated > Birds > Digestive system > Esophagus > Crop | place... | reverse complement strand
GTTGGGCAGAGAGGAACCTGATGAGGTTCAACAAGGGCAAGTGCAGGGTCCTGCACCTGAGGAGGAACAACCCCATGCACCAGTACAGGCTTGGGGCGGACCTGCTGGAGTGCAGCTCTGTGGAGGGGGACCTGGGTGTCCTGGTGGATGACAGGTTGATCATGAGCCAGCAGTGTGCCCTGGCTGCCAAGAAGGCCAATGGGATCCTGGGGTGCATTAGGAAGAGTGTGGCCAGTAGGTCAAGGGAGGTTCTCCTTTCCCTCTACACTGCCCTAGTGAGGCCCCGTCTGGAGTACTCTGTCCAGTTCTGGGCTCCCCAGTTCAAGAAAGGTGAGGAGCTACTGGAGAGAGTCCAGCGGAGGGCTACAAGGATGATGAGGGGACTGGAGAATCTGTCCTATGAGGAGAGGCTGAGGGAGCTGGGCTTGTTCAGCCTGAAGAAGAGAAGGCTATGAGGGGACCTAATAAATGCTTACAAATATCTGAGGGGTGGGTTTCAGGAGGATGGGGCCAAACTCTTTCAGTGGTGCCCAGCGACAGGACAAGGGGCAACAGGCATGAACTGAAGCATAGGAATTTCCGTCTGAACATGAGGAAGAACTTCTTCCCTCTGAGGGCGACAGAGCACTGGAACAGGCTGCCCAGAGACATTGTGGAATCTCCTCTGGAGATATTCAAGACCCGCCTGGAAGAGGTCCTGTGCAGCCTGCTGTAGGAGACCCTGCTTCGGCAGAGGGGTTGGACTAGATGACCCACAGAGGTCCCTTCCAACTCCAAACATTCTGTGATTCTGTAAATCACCTTTGCTTATGGAAGTCAGAAGCACAGTTTGTTTACTAATCAAAGTGTTGGTTTAAATCACTTCACTGCATTCTCCTAGGTCTAGGAGCCTGTTTGTGTCAGGGCCTCCGATTTCCCAAGTTCAGATTCCTCATTTTTTTTCCTCCAGTGAAATTGGTTTCTTTTTTAAATGATTGATCTTTACAGCCTTGCTAGCTGCTGCCACATTTGTGTTCCAGTCTGAAGCACCTATTGGCTGATTGGTGCTAGTCAGACATGCAGTGTCAAAATTATCAGACTAAAAATCAGAGAAATTCTTCTAGGGTAACTGAACCAGGCCAGTGTGAAAGCAGTCTTCCTATTTAATTCTTCTGATCGGCATATGCTATTTCTTTCTTTGCTTCCTTCTTTGGAAAGGCTACACAGAAATGTATGGTACTTCCTGGGAATGAGATGGCTAAGGCCATTGTTCAGATTTGATAAATTTAGGCAAGGAGTTAGGTGCGTTTTCATAGTTCAAAAATGGAGTGTCTAGCATGTATCCAAGCATACATGCAAGCAAGATACATATCTGAACATTGTTGCAGTTCAAAGATTTGCTGAATCTATATATACTTACCAGGGGCTCTAATCCCGATTGTAGCAACTGGTGCAAGTATTACTGGGCTTGTAGTTAGCACAAGGTGTTTATGGAGCCAAATTTAGCTCAGTTCTAAGCTTAACTAGAATTTTCTTAATTATTTCAGAATAAACTTGATCACTCAAATTTAGGGATTGTTAATTTGAGTAATTTGGCTGAAATATTATAAAAGCTGATTTAGTCTAAGGATTTTTTTTCTAAATACTGCATGCAGTTTACCTCAGTCTGTTCAAAGTTCTTGTTTGAGCGTGTTGCTTTCCTAGCATGCACTGGTGCAGGTGGCAGAAGGTTTGGCTGTGCAGCAAGTAAGGAGATACTGGAGTTTTGCTGAAGTCTATGCCAAATAGAGTTGACCTTTACAGTTCAACAAATGTCCAATAGACATCTGCAGAACACAAAGGATAAATGGAACTTTCCTTTTCAAGTACTCGCCAAAGCTACTTGAAAAAGTAACAATTGTGTTGGTGTTACAGTTTTAATGATGCTAGAAAGCTGCAAAGAACCGTAACATACTGAGGATGCCTGTATTTTCAGCTAGAGAAGATGACATATGAAAGCCTCATTCGAGTTTTTACTTTCCTGTAACAATTAGTCAAGTTATTGTTGCCCTTTTGGCACCTGTGCATTGCCTGAGTTGTGAAGAGCTTAATTTTACTTTCAAAACAAACGATAATGCTAGTAACACTTGGTCACTTTATCCTTTCAATCTTTAATTCCTTTCTCTTCTTCACACAGGGCCACAACGCACAGTGATTTAGTACTACGTGCAGTAAAATTGGGGATTCCATACAAGGTCATTCATAATGCTTCAATAATGAATGCAGTGGGTTGCTGTGGTTTACAGGTAACATTTTTGTATATATGCTATTCTACAGCTGCTAAACTTAGAATTGGCGAGCTCTTCTACTGCTGTAGCAGTGCATGTTGCAATTTGAAGTTTACAGATCTGTAGCAACTGTGCAATTCTGTTGTCAGAATTTGTTAACACTTCCTTTTCAGCATGCTACAAAGTCCCTTTTGATGAGCACATGTGTGAATTAATAGTTACACTTCTATTCTCCACTCTCGTAACTTCGCTCTGCTGCAGGAGACTTTGATATTTGAGTTATTTTATAGATAAAGCTTTGCTCGTGTTGGCTTCGTTCTACTACTGATGGTCACCTGATAAGTTTATTCTTAAATTAGGTTGCTATCCTGTTGAGAAATGTGCTGGTCTTATCATAAAAGGAATACTTGCACAAGCCTGTCTAGATGTCCAGCTTGTATCATGACTAACTCCAAAATCTTGTATATGATGCATTCTTTCTCTCCAAGGTTGACCTGTCTTCACTTTCTGTCCATCTGCCGAGAGAGGAGGGATTTGCCTAGCCAAGGACTAGAAGAACAAATGATGGGTTTTATGCTTCTTGAAATGGCTAAAGTAGAAAAGGTCTAGTGTCCCCAAAGAAAATACTGCACTACTTCCTTTTACACATGGATAGTTCTATTATTACTTTTCCTGCATGAAAAATGTTACAGCAGTGTGTGTATCATAACTAATGACATATAAATTAGTTGAAGCTTCCCCTTCTTGTTTTCATTCATTGGAATATACAAGTCGTAGAACAACATAGAATTGCCTTCTCAAGGTTCAGAAAGGTTCCCTATGTATGGGAACCCATAAACCAAGCTCCTACTTTACCAAAACTGAAAGCAAGCACAGGAATGTAAGTGTGCTATACACAACAGTTAAGGGTTTGAACAGTAAGTTGTCATCACTGAAGGAGGAGGCATTCCTTCCTAGCTTAACATAAAAGAACACTATTTTTTAAATTTCAACAAACAACTGACACCTTCAGATTTACACTGATGAACTCCAATAGCCTTATTTCAGTGCTGCCCAGCAGCAGAAAATCTATTGCAATAAGTTGGGTATGATCTCTGGCTTGATTGCATCTGAATGGTTTAGAAATACGAGAGCCCCAATCTGGCAGTTCAACAGCACTACACTGACAGCTATTCCGAGATGTGAATGCTAATGCTAAAGGGAATGCTGCATAGGATTCACATTCTTTGTAATTCTTCCCTTGAGCACTTAGTGATACCTGCCTATTGCTATAAGACTTGGGCAAAATTACCTTTTAGGAAGGAAATAGGCTCTTTGGTGTCTAAAATCTACATGTACAGCAGACAGATGGCAGCTGTCGCATGACTGCACTTACTGGGGTGGGTAACACAAGAGTTGAGGCTGGGGCTCACCCTTTTGGCTTCATGGTGCTGCAAAGTTTGCTTCTGCTGTCAAGCTGTTGACGAGTAGTTTCTACTGCCCACTATCTTTTTACTGTTCTTTTATGTTCATTAGGAAGGAAGATGAAAGACTCATATTCCTAAAGAGAATAAGTGATGTAAGTGCTCTGAAAGTTTGCTTCCCCCACAACTCCAGCTAGGCACAGGAAGGAGGAGTATAGAGCTTCTAGGTTAATTGAAAAAAAAGAGCAGAAAACTAACTGGGAACATATCGCAAACAATCCGTAAGGTTTTTCACATATGCGGAGTTTTGGACATTATTTTACTATTTCCTTATCCCATGCTGAAGGGAACAGACCACAAAGGAAATGTGATGTTGTTCACTCTGGCATTAGTCCTCTTTTCCATTCTGGCATGGGAAGGGCTGCCTTCTCATAAGTCAATATTCCTGTTGTTGTATAAAGCATTTTAGGAAATAGTGATCATATTGTATTACTGGATGGACTATAACCAGCTGTGTGTTTAACTCTTCATTGCTCCTTGCAGACATAAACAGCAAGTGAGGGGTATCTTACAAAAAAGCAACCTGTGATTTAATTAGAGTTGGAGTGGAAGTTTATAATTTCTTTCAACAGCCTAAGTTCATGGCTGTCTCCTGCCATCAATTTAGTTTTGGAGTTACTGTGGTTCAAATTGCAAAGTTGCTGTCAAGTATAGCAGGGATTCCTCTTTTGCTTTACCACAGAAAAGGCTTGGCTTTTTTTCTTGTTTTAATCTGATTGTGATGCAAAACCTCTTTCTTTCTTAGTAGAGAAAAACAGGAAACACCTTTATATGCTGTTCTGAAAGCCATGTGCGTAGTGAGCTGTAACTGCTGATTAGGCCCTCAGTAAAATGCAGCTACAGCCCAGTCTGTTCACAAAAGAATATGTCTTTTGTTGTCAAACCAATGCTTCTGTACAGCCAACAACATTCTGGTAGTTCTGCAGTTTTCCTGTAAAGTAGTGAGTTACTGAAGTCAGCAGAGCATTAGCGATGGTTTGTCACCTTCAATTCATAGATACAATTCTTGCCAAATTGTAAAGAAAGGTGAATATCTCTTTTCAAATACCACTTTTTTTTCTTGCTGTCTTGTTAGAACAGAAGCAGTGCAGCTATTTTGAAGGCTGCACAGGTGAAGACTGTGTTTGTATAAAGAACAGAGGTTTTTTTGGTTTTGAAAATTAAAATTTTTTAACTTCTAGAAAGCTCTCACAGATTGATACAATGAGCTATAGTTATTGAAAGCAGAGGATAGTATAATTTAGCAGTCTGTTAGTCTGGGCATAAGGCTCTGTGACTTGCCATGGCTCCCTGTTTTGCACTGTTCTTGCTGTGCTTCACTGTGTCAGATTTTTTTTTTTTTTTTCCCCAAGGCTGAAGAACTGTTTTTCCCTCAAAAACAAATGAGTATGGTGAGAGGTGAGAAGCCGGGAAAAGTGCCTGTGTGTGAGCACCTTTTAGCATGTTCTGTTATATGGAATCTGACACATAGGTACGTTGATCACTGTGACTCCTGTTGTAGCCAGGAACAACCACCAGTGAAGAACGTAATGCAGTTTAGTATCTATGCACACTGCCAGGGAAGTCAGGGAGTGGGGACCGAAGTCTGCAGGGGAAGGCTGAAATTTTCAGAGAGTACTTGTAGTAGGTGGTAACTAGCAAGGCAGTTTAGCTTTTCTCATCAGCAGCTGCGCTGTAGTTCTGTAGCTTTGGAAAGCTTAGTATTTTAGGTAACAGGCTTACCTCTGTTCTACCACTGCTCAGCTACCCCGTGAGCAAGAGATTGCCTTGGCTGTATCTGACTAGGATTCAGCATTGTAAGCTGAGAACAAAGGGAGAGCCTAGCCTGACTTCCATGGCTTTATCTGTACCAACACTCAGTTCAGAACAGGGCCAATTGCTAAGGCTTTTAGCCCTAGCGTAAAGAGGCAGAAAATTCAGGATCTCCAGTTCACACCTTTTTCCTTTCTTCTTAATCTGCGTGACATCTGGCTTAGTTTGGGAAGGTCACAGGCCAGAGTGGTGCTCTCAGGACAGAATTCTCTGACCCAGTTCTGGTAATGTGTCTCTGAGGTAGGAGTATGAATGGTCAGACACTTGAGGAAGACTCTGCATCATACTGACCAGTGAAGGAATGACGCAACTTGAAATGGCTTGAGAAAATGGCATTACTGTGAAAAAAGAGGACTGGGAACTAAAGTGCAAAGCTGTGGGATAAGAAAGAAGACTAAAATGAGCCACTCGTTTCTGCGAGAGTGGTGTTGCTAGTTTTGAAAGCATTTTGGTAGGGCAGCTAGGGAAAAAAACATCTCCTGGCAGAGACCTGCCTTTCTTTTGAGACATACCCACTTTCCACCTGAATAGCTTCACAACAAACATCTGCATGTCCCCTTGCTTCTTTCAGTAACTTGTCTTGATTTTTTTTGTTTGCAGTCCCATTAATTCTTGTAAGACAGTTACAGTTATAAAATAGTTTTGTCTTTTTGCTACTAGCTGATCACTTAAATGCAAAAGCAGTGCTTACTATGTTATTTTTGAGTCTTTCCTGAACAAGTGAATACATATTCAGTATTAAGTAAAAAAACATTACTTATAGGTAAGGAAGCCGAAGGATTCTATCATTACTCACTATGCTTATAGTCAAATAGAAAACTTGTAGTAGCTGCAGGAGCGGAACCTCTAGGTTCCACCCTCTCTCTGTGCCGTAATCTTCAAAAATACCCTTTGGTCTAATAGGAGGGGCTCTACGCAAAATATTTTTTTATTCACTGACAGTTAAAACAAACTGGTTTTGATCACTGGTTGGTTTTCTCACTTGCAACCAGCTTCTGAGCCTTTTAGAAGCTGACATTTGTTTCTCAAAGCAATTAAAGGTTAAATCAGTGGTAGTCACACTATTTGATTACTCACAATTGCTGTTCAGCTTAGTGCCATTTGTCACCAGCAAACATGACCCAGAAACACCCATTTAATTATAATAGATTTTTTTTCTCTATTTAGATATCTTTGTTTCAGATCAGTAACCAAGTGACCAGGGTGGGAAAGAATCATTTGATATTGCTGGGAAGAATATTAGGAGGTTATTAAAGATAAGGTGCTATTACCTTGGAGGGAAAAATCCTGTCCTGTTCAAGTTTGCTTGGAGTTTCTGAGTCTTTGGATAGCTGAATTTTGTTCTGTTTGTGGAGTGGTGTTTTCCAAAGTGCTGATACAGGAGGCAGCCAAGAGAAAAATGTGTTCTTCCCTTCACCTGCTTTTATGTAATTTGTCTCAGCTGTCTCCTGAAGACTGCAGTTATGTGGAGTGGGCTTCCTTCAGCCAAATGTCCTTTTCTTCATAATTCCTTTCTCTCTGGCATGTACTAAGAGGACTGGAGGTTTTGGGGACAGCTGAGACAATCTGTTGGCTTGTAGTACAAAAAGGAGTCATAGCCTCGTGTGTATGAATGGTAAAAACTTTCAATTTTATGTGAAGGTTCTTGTGAGAGGCATTCAAAGTTACCAAAGGTCTGTGGTACTAAATAAGATAGTGTAAAGGGCTAGATCTAGGCTTGTGGTTGTTTCATAGGACCAACTACAAGCAAAAATGAAGATTGACTGATTTTGGCTACCTCTTTGTCAATGATTGTCCTACTTGCTAAGCTGTTCTCTAGCAACAATATATAATATGAAGAACAGTAGGAGCCCTTTAATCTGATGTATATGATCTGGAGGGTTGTTAACTGGTTACAGAAGATAAGGGGAAAAATCTGACTTGTTAGGTTCCTTTTTTGGGGATGAATGTTTCATAGTATCACATCAAAACTCTTATGACAAAGATAAACAAAACATGTCTTAGCTTTCCTCTGTGTGTTCATTGGGATTTATCAAGAGGCAACCTGGGATAATGCAAGGTGCTCTGTAGTCTCCACATTCCATTGAGGAATAGCCTTAGGAGAAAAAGCCTCTTGGTGTCTGTCAGTGGGATGTGACCAGGCTGTGCAGTGTCTTCATTTGCAGAACACACCCGTCCTGTGAGAACTATCTGCAGTGTAATGTGTGACCATCTGAACACAAAACATAGCTGAGTAGTGTTTCAGTCCTACAGGATTTACAGGCATTTGTGTCTGTATACATGTGCCAGGTCTGAAAAATGTGATTATGAAACTCCTTTTTAGCTTCTTCACCTGACATGCATCTAGTTTTGAAGCTGTCTGAAATTTTAGGAAAGGAGTTAGGCTTGTAAGTGAAGAATTGCTTTGTCACCATTGCGCTGATAGAGCAGTAATTCTGGGAAAGATGCTGTAAAAATAAATGTCTGTATTTTGAAATGTTTACTTCTTGGTTTCTCTGCAGCTGATGCCCTACTGCCCTTTAATACTATCTCGCATCTTCTCTCCTGCTTGCTTTAGTACTTTTTAGAGGGGATGAAGGAATCTTCCTTTTTTAATTTCCCTATTTAGTCTCAGCTTGTTCCTTCTTTTTATGCCCTATATTTTTGTGATGATTAGCCACCACATTATTTTAAGTGAGGACTGTTGATCTGGACACCTTCAGGTGTCTGATGTCATTCAAACTGGCTGTTAACAAAGTTGCTCAGTAGTTTCATTGAAATTTCACTTGCATGCAGGCTTTCCAAGCTCAGATCATGGTACAGCACTTTTTCTCTCATAGTTTATTCTGGCCTTCCAATTAGCAATCAGTTCTGTTTGTATAAACAAGTACAATAAGAAATATTAACAGAAGGGTTAAAAGTACTAACTGAAAACAGGCACCTCTGTACCAAAAGTTGTCAGGCGTTCTTTCATATTATGTGTGAAAATAAAATAGGAGGATATAGCTTATTCTGAAGTGATAAAAGTGTGTGTTGAACAGCTTTCCACAGTATTTTGTGAGAGGTAGAAAACTTTAGCAGAGCATTGCCTCGGAGTAGAAAGTTCTGGCTTCCTTTTCTGAGTTCAGCTATTGCATTGCAAAATTTAAGTGGACAAAGCTTAAGCAAATTACTACTTGGGCAGGGGGAAGAGGTATTGCTAAAGACTGAGATCTTTCAAAATGACATTTTGAAATTTTTCTGTGAAGTTTTTGAGCATTAGGGAGAAGGTAAGAAGGTTAGTTTCCAAGCTGAGAGCACAAAATGTCTGTCCAACCATTTCACTGAGCCCCTTTGAAATTCTGGCACTTTTGTGCCTGGGCAGAACGTAGGCACTCTAACAAATCTGATGAATAGCGCACGTGTGATGCTTGAGATGTTTTAGCTTGTACAGAACAGATCTTGCCCACTCCTAAACCCCAGCTGCTTAATGTAGAGTGCAGCACACAGAAGACTGCTGTGAAACTTCATTTGCTGTTGCGTCTCTTCAAGGCTGTGCCAGCAACTGTGCAGCATGATCATTTCACTAAAAATACACAGAGCTCTTCATTGTCATACTAAACTTCTTAACAATCTCAAAGCGTGACATTAATCCTTAGTTGTGTTGTAGTACACCTTGGTTAACAAACACGTGTCACAGTTTTATTCCAATTTCTGGAATTTTGGGGTCCTATTCAGTCTTTTATGGTTGATGGAAATAATCTTTTTTAATTTCAGTGGGTTCTGTCTCTAGTGGACCTGCTGTCCTGTGTAACTCCTGAATCCTTAGGGTAATAGTGGAATTTTTGGTATTTACTGCTCTCTACAGCAAGGCTTTTCTTGAAAGTCTGATACTTCATTCTAGATTTCAGGAGGTAGGAATTAGAACACAGCACAGGAAACTATTAGGAACAAATCAAATCTGCATGAGGTACAGGGAGAGAGTTAAAAATGCAAGTTCTGATACAGTCATGTGTTGCTTCTTTAATGCAGGCTTGCTCTGGTGGAACAGCAGTGCCTAGGTTTGCATAAATGTCACATATCTGCAGAGATAAAATACTGGAGGAGAAAGAAATACTTGTTTGAGTCTCTAGAAGTGCTTGTAAGGTAACTGGTTACAGGTAGTCAAGCACAAGAGTATCCATTTATTGCTTCAGTTCCATAGCATTCATAGGTTGTTGGTGTACCAGAAAGTTTCCAAAGTAGTATTTTCTCCTCTTTAAATTAAAGTAAAAATATGAATGCATTAATGCTAGGAAATCTATTCTTTAGAAGTTTAGTTCGTAGAGGGGTAGAAGTTGCAAAGGCATTTCTAGGAGGTTAATAAGATATACCCCATCCCATCTTGTTGGTGTAGAAGCTACTTCTGTGCTGTCCAGGTGCTGAGGAAACAGGTGTATTTTTGTGAGACTGTAAGTACAGTTTTCCCTTAAATCAATTGTGAAGATATTCTGAAGTTATTTCTACTGAATAGGCAGGCCATTTTAATAAACATTTTATTCTTTTTTGACATTCAGATTGCAATTTTAATGGTAAACAAAGGACAGATTCAGTGAATCTGACTGGCAGTGCTTGCACAAAAAGGATAACTTGCTTAACATCTTGTTGGCAAAGATGATGGAGAGTCTTTGTAATGATCAATGGAAAAGAGAAAAAGAACAGTCAGAACAAGTGCTGTAGGATATAAAGCTGAATGCCCAACTTGTTTTTCATATGTGGTAGAGTGGTTTAAAAGATCTGATTCCTAATAGAACGCTTATCAGATAGTAACATTTTGCCCATTTCTGCACATCCTTTTATTTGATAAAAGTTTCTCTCCTTCAGGTTATCAAAATGCCAAGGGGAGTGGGATAAGACTGGAGGTTAATTGAGGCCACTTTCTGTACTGAAGGAGGGCTGCTGCTGTTTGGAAAATGACTGCAGTGGCTTTCAGGTGACAGATGGTAAGCTAGTTAGTTAGGCTGGTGCCAGACATTTCATCAGTTGTTGATGACTGAAGGTATACTACCAATGAGGTTAAAGGTTCACTTGTTCCCGGATACTCTTAACAGCGAAGGGCAGAAAGAGAACCTCCTTGTTCTAATAGTTTTTCTTCAGATTGGGTACAAAATGGAAAGAGTTCTAGCTAGCCACATGAAAAACAGGCAAAACATAGCTTGTTTTTTTTCTTTTTCTAGAACATTGTCTTGAAATAGTTAACAGGTTATATCAGGAGCAATTCACTTGGTTCAACCTGTATTTAGTTTACTGGAAGAACCTTTAGGTTGTGAAATGTACGCTGTGTGTTCTTGTCCTTGAGCTAGAACGAAGTTTTTGAAAGAGGAAATGTTTTCAGCAATATTCCAGGAATCTCTGAATAAACGCTGTTCCTATCAGCATGAATGGTTAAAATCTGAGCTTTTGGTCCTGTGAAAACAAACATGTTTCTGCTTTGATTCAAATTCTGCTCTGCCAGCGTAAAAGAATTAAAACCGCAACCTAAAGCCACAGTAAAATAAGTATGCACAGGAGAATCCCCAGATGGCACAGAGCTGCCAGGGCTGCTTCTACATAGGGTCCTCTTCTCTGCTAACAGCACACACACTGCCTCCCGTAGTGGGCTTGGAAAAGAAGTTTCTCCTTCCAGGTTTACAGAGAAGGGGGGCACGTTAGCCTGTACAGTCGTTGTTTCTTTGGTGGGCTTGAGCAGACAGAATATTGGCAAGCTGTAAAATCTATCTGGGATGGCCTCATTCCAGAGCTTTTTTAGCCAAAATTGATGCATGGTTTTGTTCTTTTTCAAGTTGGTTACAAAAACTTCCAAGCCAAATGCTGCCTTAGTTACATACGACTTTTGCTTTTGCATCACTGGAAATGATTGGCAAAGCTATTGCCTCAAATGTCTTCACCGAGATTAGGGCCTTACAGTAATAAGTAGTGTTAGGATTGAGAGTAAGATCAGTGAGTATGTTAGACATAGAATCTGCTAGCAATATTCTTCTTACCGTATGTGCATAAAAAACATTGCACCTCTTTGCTTTGTGCAGTCTGTCCCTGTCTTCAGATCTTCATATCCACTGTCTCTTTAGACTGTAACTTCTTTTGCGTGATACAGCTTTCGTCTGCAGGAAAGTGCTGGTTTTATGCAAATACTACTGTATCAGTAGAATCAAAACATTGTAAGTATTATGGCATTATTAGAAGTTGCCTAGCCTTAACCAAAATAAGAAATAATAAGTAATAATTTTGGTGCTAATCTTACAAAGTTTTTGCCTTTAAAAGGACTTCAGAATTAAGTAACAACGAATAAGAAGGTAGATTGAAAGTTAATATACATTGGAAGGGTGAATGCAGAGATAGGTAAAAACTTTACAGGTGGTTCATTAGCTGTTCTTTAGTATGCTTTACTGTTTGGAGAGTAAAAGAACAGCAGCACATCTCTATTATGAAGAAGAAAAAATTGTTCACTGATTACGGATTTTGTTAAAAAGAGGGAATGCAAATGAATGCACTAAAACTAGTCAAGAGATCGAGAAGAACAGGGCAACTTTTTTAAAGGAAGCATTATTTTTAATGCAATGTTTTGTTATGTATCTATGAAAGAGCAAACTTAAGCATGTTACAGGAGAGTACTCTCCCTGTGGTATGGAACTTCTTCCTTAACTAGGCTCAGGACTTTTCAGTGTTGCAATTGTTCATGGTTTTCATAGCGTTTTATTGCATGCTCTATTTTTTCTTATTGTGTATGTATGTTACTGCATTTGCTTTGGTTTACAGTTGTACAATTTTGGAGAGACAGTTTCTATAGTTTTCTGGACAGATACATGGAAGCCAGAAAGCTTCTTTGACAAGATCGAGAAGAACAGGCAGAATGGAATGCACACACTGTGCTTACTTGGTAAGCAGCAGCTACCCGAGTTCCTTAGCTAGCATCTTCTACAGCATCCAGAGACAATAGTGATAGGCATGAGATGAAGGCTGTGATTAAACAAATGTTCTTAGCTATGATATGTCTTTGAAAATATACCAAAAATTGGAACGTTAGTGTATGTGTACTTAGAGTCAGTTCAGCCATTGTTCATACTGTGGTGGCCAGGAATTTCTTAATTCCTTTTCAGAAAATCTGTAACAAATTATGCCTTTGTAGAAGTCAAATAAGAACAGGAGGCCCATATTTACTCTAAAGATCACTGTGAATTTAAGCTAGATCTAGCTCAGGATCCAAATCAGATTGCAGTGACTAGCAGCTGTCTTTTATTGATTTAATTAGGTTAGAGCTCAAGACATGTGACTTTCTGGCGAGCTAAATAGTACATTTAACCACATTTCTGTTTTGTAGGGTGATAGTCTTTTTGTCATATCTAAGGATGTTTTGGCAAAAGGTGATTGTCATGTGAGAAGCTTCAGTGCTGTAAAAAATCTTTGCTCATCATGGAGCTGAAACAGAATACCGTTTCTAGCTGACCACTGTCCCCAGGCTGTCCCATGGTGCTGTCTGATCTTTATCCTACCCAGCAGTCCTCAGCTGAAGGACACTTTCTGAGTAACTTTACTAGTCTAGGTAACTCCTTAACGATTATGCAACTGCCTGCATATAAACTATAAGGCACTTGCATATTTGTATATATAGTTATATACCTTTCTGTATGATCTTTCAGACACAGATGGGATCTCTCAGTGCTAAATAAATTAATAGTTTAAGTAAAACCAAAGTCTGTGGTAACTGGAGGATCCCTAGCAGGGAACAATTTAAATGTGTAAGCATCACTGCACATCAGACTTCCCAATGCCTTGAAAGTTGGTTGTTTTCAAAACTGGCTAACAATCAGAATTCTGGTAATTTGTTTTAAAGAAAGATGACTTCACAAGTGTTTTAAACAAGGATTATTAGAACTGTAGTATGTTAAAAGAAAGTATTCTTTAGATATTTTGTAGAAATCTCCCTTTTTATTTTTTTTATACAGTAGTGAGAGTAGAAAGTTTGAAACCGTAAAATTGAATTACAAATCTCATGTTTCAGGGACAGTTGTAGTACCTGCATCTAATTGTAATTCACAGCCAAAAACTACCAATTTCCAAATTAATTGTTCCCTGAATACTACTTGGTCATTCTGGTCTGTATATTGGTTGTTTATCCAACTAGACAAGATTACCAGATAAGCAAACATGACATAAAAAGGTAGGTGCCGATAAACTTCTGAATTCAAAGTGACTTCATGGACATACAACCAATTTGGTAAACTGTGTACTAATAATCTTGCAGCTTTGCATTTTAAACCCCTTTCTTCAGAGTCACTTTGGTTTAGGAGTTGATTGTATAACTTAAGCAATACCTTTTTTTAAAATCAAGATTAAAAATCTATCCAGCTTTCACTACGATAATGTTTTATACAGATAACATTTGACTGCCTCTTGGAGAGATTGTAGTCAATTAGTTTCCTAAAATTGTAGATGTGCAGAGTCTTACCTGACCCCTTCTATATTTTATTTTTGCCCCAAGCCTTTTTATTTTCCCCACAACAGAAGGCTGTTCTAAATTTTGATTGGGATAGGAAGGAAGCGCTAACAGAAGTCAGGTTCCTGCATGGCAGTGATGTAATCACTGCCGATCAGCCGTGCAATTTTACCTTTTGGGACCACAAGGTATTCATAATTTAAGAGCAGTCCCAATACCCTGGTGTGCTTAAATATGCTGGCATTTAGCTATCCTATGGTAAATATGCCTGCTATTTGTATACTTAGCAGTATTTTTATTTGTCTATGTTGATCTGAAACCTGTGAGACTCGCCCTATCTTTGGGTGTAAAATCACATGCATAAAATCACAGTACTTTGTGATTAATTAACATATGAAACAGTAGAATGTAATCCACATTGCTTTTTCCTGTAATAGCTAAAAGTGTATAGAATCTGCTAATTAAATTAAGCTTTACCTGCATAGAAAACTTAAGTAGGAAGTTTGTAGGGAACCTGCGTTTTAATACGTGTTTTGTTCTACAGATATTAAAGTGAAGGAGCAGTCTCTGAAGAACCTAATGAAGTGAGTCACTATTTTGAAAATGTAAACACACAATGTATTTACAAAGGGTTTTTTTTGTACAAGGAACAAAGGTGCTTTACTCATAGTCTAATACTGAACTTACCTGCCTTCTCATATACTTCTCAGTGGCCACGGTCTTTTGTTTCTTCCAAGGAATGGAACTTTTTTGTTCATTACAATATGACCTGGTTTTATTTACAGTAACTGAATGAAGTTGCATCATCTCTTGTTCACCTGTTTTTGTGAGAAGTATTAAGTCAGAATGGGGTAAGCTTTCTGCTTGGCAAATGAAGTGTTATTTTACCACTGTTCTGTCCCATCCTAAAATAGATTAATAGCTGAAACAGTGTTCTGAATCCATTCTTGCTTACACTGGCTAGAAACAGTGTGAAGCACCGAATACATACCACCCTTTTTAAACAGCTAAATAAGCAATATAAAGAAAATGCTCTTAAGTTCATTTAACTGTATTCAGAAAAGCTCGTCACATCTTAATCATCTCTCTGCAATCTCTGTGTTTTGACAATGGTGAATATAAATGGTTACTTTATACACGTGCTGTAACTCTGGTCTAAATTAACATTTGTGAATGTTGAGGTTTGTTTATTCTGGATTTTCAAAATAAAATCTGTTTGAATCCACAGTTGGCAAAGAAGGCAGCATTTAATTTAAGAATGTATTTCTAGTCTGTAATCATCTGTCTACAGGGCATTTGACAGAAAAACAGTAGTTTGCCCTTGAATTTAAGTCTAATGCATCTTTTGGGAGTAGCTGCAAAACATGCACATTGCTTCCAGCAGCTGAATTCGCTTTTAGGACTCAAATCATGTCAGCTGGAGGCCCTGCTGTTTCACAGGAGACTTCTGTCTTCCTTAAAAATTCCACTCTTGTCTAAAGAGAGCCTGGGCCTGTTTAAGTTCAATTTGCTGGTCTAGAAGTTTCTTGAAATAAACTGTAAGAACACTAGAGATAATGAAATGGGTTATAAGTGAAATTTCTCTTCTTTCCCTGCAGAGGAAGAAAGATTTATGAGCCGCCCCGCTACATGAGTGTGAATCAAGCTGCAGAACAGCTTCTTGCCATTATCCAAAACAGGAGGCTCCAAGGAGAAGAATCAGGTACTACTACTGCAATGTTCCTATCTGCTACTACACCTCTCAAGTCACACTTACTGATGAGCCTCTGAACTCTACTCCCTTCCTCTTAATCTTAGCATTCTCTTGGTCTGCCATGAAATTGGGCTGCCTTAAATCCTAGTCATGAGATGGATTTGGCAGAGCTTGAACATAGTGTAGTTCACCGAGAACAGATAAACGAGTACTAGTGGCTCCTCAAGGTTTGGTCAAAGCCTCAGCGTGGTAACCCTATACTGTTTCTATCCATCTTTAACTGTGAGCTTCTTTGATCCATTAGAATTGCAGGAGTTGGAAGAATTCTGAGCATTTTAGATCAGCTGAGCTTCAAAAAAATCTCTGCTGTGTTTTATTTAGACTGGTCACACTCTGCTCTACATGAATAGCAGCACGAATCTACGTTAACCCAACGATACAGAACAGTGATTTTGACCTTCAATTCTTAACACTAATCAAGAGCAAACTGTGAAAGATGTTTATTGAGACTAATGGTGAAATCATAGCACCAATGACTCAGTTGTCACAGACAGTTTTTTTCTACTAGAAATTCATCTAGCTGTGTTCCCCCTTTTAAAAATTTATTCATTAAATACTGTTAAAATGAAAATCCTTTCATTTTACCCTTTATATAGAACGAATCAGAAGCAGCTGTTTCCTCAAAGTGAACACAGTTCCTGAATGAATTTCGTATTCTACTTCTGGTGCCTTTCCTTGTTTATAAACATCCAAAAGTTACACCTTTATTTTCTTTGAAGAACAAGCTTCTTCCAAGGCTACGCCAATGATTTATTAATTTGAGGTTTAAGAAAGCAGTGTTAAGGTTTAAGCATTTAGAGTAATTTTTCCTTTATGATAGGACTGTTAAGTCAATAAATTAAGCATTTAATCTTCTTTCTTACAGAAATTACTGAAAACACAATTTGTGTTGGCCTCGCACGTGTGGGTGCTCCGGATCAGAAGATTGCTTCAGGCACACTGTGTCAGATGTCCAGAGTGGAATTAGGCAGTCCACTTCATTCCTTGATTGTTACAGGCACTATGCATCCTCTGGAATTAGAAATGCTTAAACTTTTTTCTATAGATAGTTCCAGTTTTGAAAATAATGCATTTCAAAGGACTATTTAAATAAAAAAGATACATTTACATTTTTATTCCATCTTTAATTTCATGACAGCATAAAGTTATTCCTGTGAATATTTAGACCTTGCCTAAGTGTAGTTAGATTGTATATTGCTTCAAAAGGCAACACTGCAGGAACACAGACCTGCTTTTACCTGAGGCTACAAACTGCAAGCTGCACCTCCTGGTATCAGCTTTTAACATGCAGACACCTCCAGAAACCTTTAGACCTTAAAAACCCTTTGTCTGATTCGGTTCATTGACATCTGCATCAGTCTTGGGTTGATGACTAGGATAAGTGGTACAAGTAGAGAACTGAAGAAGTGTACCAGGTATCTGTCTGGCATCACTTTTGCTGTAGTACATAAATCAGGCCTACTGCATATATTGTTATATAAGTGCATTTTAGATGTTAAGTTTTGCTTTTCAGCTTTCCAGAAACTTAGTAGCTCTCTCACCTGTAGAAACCATTGGTGTGCAGAACCTGTTAGGCCTGTATCCATCTCTACACTTGGGAGAGCAAATAAAGACAGGTTATGTCTAAACCAAGAAAAACAAGAATTCACACTTCGGACAGTTGGTGACACGGAGGGAGAAGCTGCACAGAATTTCTTATTTCAGAAGGCTGCAACTTAAAGTAGAACTGGATTTCTTCATATGTTAGTGAAGTGCTGGACTCAAACTGCAGCAACCACAATTAACCTCAAGCCAATTCCCAGAAAACAGACTGCAAGAATTCACTTTAAATAAAATCACCTAATAGATGATGGGGGTTGCTATTTCAACTAGTCTTCACAGTATGTATGACAACAAAGCAGACCTGTATGTAAATTTTTTTTTAAACTGAAGATTTATTGGAAAGAAATTTGATCCCATATCTTTTCACCAATATAGGACATTGAACATTTTATATAGACTGTATTCAAGTAGAAAAGGTTACATTAAAAATTTCTAATATTGCACTTGGGACAAGTCATGGCTACGCTACTAACATTAGCATTCCAGAACAAAATCATACATAGTCTTCAGAATTTTAGTGAGCTGCCTTGTGTCATCATTAAGATTTTTTGCAGGTATTTTGATATACTGTACTATTCAACTTAAGCTCATTGCTAAGAGTAATTCCTGTAATTTAAAGGTAAAGGCAAAGCAATATGCTGAATGCAAGCAATATGCTGTATGCTACCAGGAATGATTTTGGCAATTTCTTTATTCACAATATTTTACACTTCAGCCAAAATACTGTAGCAATTCATTTAACTCTTGTACAGGATCCCAGCACACACATGAAAGCCTTTCAATGCACACGGGAAATGAAATACCCAACTCCTTTTACACATTTCTGCCAAATTACCACATAGGCAGGAACCTTTTGTGGCTCATTGAAACAGCCAAGTAGATTAACCAATATTTATTCACAAACAGCAAGACATGTAGTCTTCACATGCCAGGCACAGCAGAAGCGTAACTGGCAGCTTTTCACATTATAGCAGTCTCTGGCCAATGAAGTCCCAACAGGGATGGTCATGGGAGAAATCCAAAAGGGAAACCCGACAAGTTGCAGATAGGGCTTTTCATAGAAGTGTAAAGCAGGAATTAACCACTGAGTCAGTAGTAGGGATCAGAGAAATGGATTATTAAAAACAAAAGGGAAAAGAAAAGAAAAAAATCCCTCTATACTCATTCCCTAACATGCTTAAAAGGGATGGGATAATCGAGAATCATAGCAAGTGGCAGTCTGATGGCTGCTGGGGAAAACAGCACAGGGCCTAATTAGTAACTAAACCTGTTGTGCTGAACTGGTATTTAAAGATCTTGTTACATGAGTATTGATTCGGATTTGTCTTTTATAGAAGCATGAAGGTTTCTGCAGCTGAAATCTGCACTGTGAGAGAAAAGCCATGAACTTCACAATTTGATTGCACAGTGGGTGCAAAGGGTGGAAAACTGCAGTTCAGCAACAGCTTCTCTCCCCTCTTGTATCTTGTTTAGATTCCCAAAACAGGCTTACTTACAGCTGTTAAAAGGAGATACCCTTTCTTTCCTTCACCTTTAAACCCGGCTTGGCTTTTTCAGGAAAAAAATTAAGAATGTTAAGAGTCACTAAGATCCGTTTTATTAGTAGCAGCAGTTTGTTTTTATACAAAAACAGTGTCAGCAGCTCTGACTAATGATGCAATTAAACTTTTGTTTTAGTAAGCAGTATTACATAAAAAGCAGAGTCATTTATTTGGACCAGCACTTCTTGCCTTAGTTTAGCAAATTGCACAAGTAATCTAGCTCTCTGAAGGGGCCCTACTGATGTACGGAACAACTCTATCCATATGTACAGACTTGCAGGATCAGCCTATGGAGGACCAGTCTTCACTGTGCATACTCTTAAGAGTAGTTTTCTTCCACTGTTATTTATCATGACAAACATTTGGGGCATTTTAATATGGACACTGTGGGGCACTTGTTTTATCTTCCTATTTTGCTGTAGGTCCTGTAAAAAATCATGCAGTTTGCAGGCTTAGTCTTTGGGACAACATGGTTTTAAGTTACTGTTTTCAGTCACAGAAAAAAACCCCCCACAGACAGACCAGTAGCCCCATAATAAGCTTCAGCTACATAAAAACATGAGAAAATTGTACTTTGAAAATTTGGTTCAAAATTCAGTACTGGATACCAGGAAGCTGAGTTTTAGCAGATGATCTGCAGACATTCATCTATCTCTGGATGTCGGTCATTCACAGAAATATTTGTTTAAATGATGCGATGCATCTCCAATAAAGTGTAAAAGCATAGTGTTATTAAAAGCTAAGTGTTAAGTAATTAGCAAAACAAAATAATGGAGCTTTGACTCTCAAGATAAGAAAAGCTGCACTTTCAATTGCATGATTTGTACTTTCCTAAAACCTGAGCAAGTATGCCCTCAGTAGATGAAAAAAATAAATGTCACTGTTTACTGACATGGTAGATGTGATTGTCGTTACCTACTGGACATGTTATCTACTGTCTTTTGCAGAGTTTTGTGATGCTTATCATTTTTCAGACAACCTAAAAAAACTTAAAGTCTACTTTGAATCTGGCTTCCCTACACTATCCTCAATTATATTTAATAAACAAATGATCTGTTTCTTACTATAAAAACATCAAGTTGTCCTTAAAAATAGTAAAGTGCTATATTTGTTAGAAAACTCAGACTTGTCCATATGCTTTCAACAGTCAGATAAGTCCTCATAAGCAACAAAAAGATGTCAAAAAATTCTTAAAATCAATATTGATCAATGGTTAATTATAACCAGCTTATAGGTTTCACTCAATTTCCCATATTTGATGTTTGTAGATCATAGAATCACAGAATGCTTTGGGTTGGAAGGGACCTTTAGATGTTATCTAGCCCAACCCCCCTGCAGTGAGCAGGGACATCTTCAACTAGACCAGGTTGCTCAGAGCCCTGTCCATCCCATGTACATCTTAAAAAAAAAAACAAAACAAAACCAAAAACCAAAAAACAACAACAAAACAACAACAAACAAACCCAACTGGCACTCAGGCAGATTCTCACTTCAAACAAATTGTAGCAGTTGTGTTTTCATTAAGAAAATAGTGGCCAAGCCCAGTATCTTGGGCAGCACTACAGTATTTTAGCAAGTACAGGAATACTCAGTCCTAAAGCACGCTGGTATAGAAGTGATATAAACCAAAGCCTGCTCTTTGATCATGACACAACTGCAATGAAGTTGGCTGGTGCCCGCCATTAAAATGATATCAGCTGATCTTCTCTAGCCTCAAATAGTAGTAACATGAACTATTAAAAAATAAGAAATCATGCTGTCAAGCAACAAGAAGCAGTCTATATGCAATACAAAACAATGTAAGTAATCTCCACCCTATAAACACAACCATATTTTAATTACCTTTTCTGTGAATATATGCAAAAGGTATTTTAAACTGCAACACTCGTCTGCTCAACAGATTCTTGCACCCTACCCAGCACCGTGTAACTTTCAGATGCCATCCTCCAGTCAGGACCTCCAGGCCTGGGAGAACATCTGCAAGGTGAGATGGGGAGGGAGGCTGGCGGGGAGCCAGGCAGGAGGCCAGAAGACAGAGATGTGGAACAACGCAGACAGCTGAAAGGGCACTCTGCACCTGCATCCCCCAGAGAAGCCAACAGGATCTGAAACCAGCAGTAGGGATAAAGAAGGATTCGAAGACTGTAAGAGCCTGTAAAGCTTAAGAGCAATACACATGTGGCTTTTTACTGCTATTTTTCTTTACATCCAGTTTTCAGTTCCAAGCACAAGAGTACAAGCCCAAGCTTTGCACAAAATCAACATTCACATTTCCGTATCTCATCTGGAAAATTCAGGAACCACCTATCAATTTGGCAACCATCCTGTTTTCACATGAAAAGAGATCAAAATTCAGATGCTACACAGGAACAACAGAATGAATGCAAGAAACTCTTCATCTCTATCATGAATTCAGCAACATCAGTGGCAAGCAAACCATTTCTGAAAATGAATCTTTGGTACTTTCATGGTGCCTAGCACTTACTACACAGACACTGTGAGCTTCAGAGGGCTTTGATTTCAGTACTACCAAATACCAGGTACCAAAAGAATACTTAAAATCCATTCCAGTCAGTAGCAGCTATGATTTATCAGATAAATGCCTGTCTTGTTTTTCACTCCACAATATTTTGTTTGTACAATGTCCTCTTATAAAATCTTCCATTACTAAGTACTACAGCATAGTGGAATTATCATCTGAAATACCAAGTATAGCAGATTGTCTTTGACAACAATGCTCAGATCTGAAAGTGCAGCATGATTATAAATGCTAGAAAAATATGAGAGACTAATGTTTCGGAAAAAACAACTTACTGCAATGAGAATATTTTTTTTTCCCATGAAAACATACAAGGCTACAGTAAGATAGTAAAAAAATATCAGACTTGTCAACCTTGAAGAAGCATAATCTGAAACAGCATGAACCATGGTCCTTATTTCCATTTCAAATATAACCCACCAGGAACAACTATTTTCAGTATTTAGAAAAGCAAAAGTTATCTCACCAATCACTTCAATAAAACTTACTACAACCTATTAAAATCGAGAAGATTCCAGCTTTCATAAACAATTCAGGGATTTCATTTTTCCCACCATGTAATTTGGAAGATAAAAAACTTCAAGCATTGCTTCCACCACCAGCATCTTCCCTCCACTGCCTGTTGTTTCAGTGACTATGAACATGGGTAGCATCATGTAACATCTCATTACTCTCAACTGTGTGCAGAGACAAAGAACTGAAGTTAAATCTAGTATTTTGACTACAGTAATTTCCAGAAGATATGTGCACCAAAATATCCAGATTGTACTGGAAGCAAGTCTCTTCACTGTTGTGAAGGCTTTGCCTTTTACATTTAGAATTTTTCTGTCTGTTTGGTAAGATGCAAGTACAAAGGAAGTCTAACATCTATAGTTATGCAAGTACACCCCCCCCATCACTAGTAAATAATCAGACTGCATACAAGATATTTGTAAAAGTAATAAACCCCTTTGATGCTCCATATTTATGCTGGCAAATACCTCTCCTGATACAAAAGGCACTTCGAAAACCCAATATGGTTTGGTTCATTAAGTTTGCAAAGTACAAACAATTGTACAAACATACAATTATATTGAAGCATGTCAGCCACTGTGACATTATAACAAGTTTCCATTTGTTGGTAACACTGGTTTCATGGGAATGAGCAGTGGTTTCAGCAGCTTTACTGAAGACATGACAGGGTTTCCAGTACCACAATCTTATTAAGTAAAAAGCCCTCAAAAAATTGAAAGTTTAGGGGCCACAAAAAGACAAGACCCAAAATCCGTAACATTCATTCAATATTTACTCCTTAGAAGTGAACTCCATCCATGGCCCAAGGGCAGAAATCTATTCAGTCAATTCCAGAACAGTGGTAGAGACAGGCTCTGTCTTGAGAAGTATGTTGTTATACCATTACAGTACAGAAAACTTTGGTCCAACAGCACAATTTCAGAAATTCACTACATGGCTGCGACATCAATCTGTATGTAAAGCTGTCTTACTCCTGCCTATGGAAAAGAGAAGGAGAGTTTAAAAAAAACTGTAAAGCCAAAGCAATTTAACTGCCCTGAACACACCAGCTGACACCAGTAAGTTACCTAGCAAAAAAAATTAGTATCTTATTTTTCTGTAACTCATCTTCCACATTTAGCACATCATTCACTGAGATACTGGCAATCTGGAAACCTACAAACTTTGAGAGCACTGTATGCATGCATAGTTCTTCACACAGTCAAGTATACATATGTAATTACATATTCACTTAGCTTTACTACATTACCTTTTCCGATTCATTCTAAGTATCTGTCACACGTGAAGCTGCACAAAAACAATTCTTACCGTCTTTTGTACAAGCTTAAAGAAGCTTGCTTTTCAGGAAATTAAGAACTGTCAGTTTAAAATGGAGCTAAGCACAAGAGCATAGCATGGGATTTGTTGATCAAGGCAGTCCTACACTAAAATTTTAGCAAGAAACAACAAGAGCTACAGTGAATTTACATGACATCATAACACACCAAAAAGCTTTTGGTAAAGGTATGTGAATTGTATGAAAGCATTTCTCTCCTCATGAATTCTACTAAACTAGGCTTAGATGGACTTGCTTAGTTTTATCATCATTCAGTATAAAACAGCATTAAAAAAATCACTTATTCATTTTAACCTCAGTGGCAGGCAAGCAACAATGTTGTGATGGTCACTGGTTACGCAATGTGATCTTGAAGCATTAGGCTGAGCACTGTCAGATTGTCTTCAACTATCATCAACTCGCTTTTAGTTCAGTTGAGTGGCAAAACCAACTATCGAGTATATTAAGACAATGCGGGCCAATATTACCAAAGAGAAAAATCTCTACTTGCTCCAACTGTTCCTCCATTTATTACCATAGGCCAGTTAAGAAAAATTACAGACCTTGTTCTCCAAAATCGCTTCCTAGACACACAGCTGTTTATACCTGCACAGCTACAAAACAGCTGAAGAGCTAACAACTCGCTTGGAAAATGCAATCCTTTGGAGAATTAAGATGTAAAATTAGTTTTAATGTAAGAGAATGTTCTGTGTAGTCCTTCCCAGAAAATATCCCTTAGTTTCAAACTACACAGTCTGCAGAAGAAGCCATTCAGACTAATTTGCACCTACTCAAGAGCTGTATGTGATAGAGAATCTCAAAATGGACCAAACTTCATGAATAAAGTTTGAATTTAGAATATTTGTAACAACAAATCCTCCTTCCCTAAGTCTCTAACATAAAAACAAGTATGTGTGTTTATATTTATTGGGTTCCCCATGACTGACTACTCTAAAATTCCTTAAACTTCCAGGAGTTTGAAAGAATTCATGCACTCAGGCAGCACATGGTAGGACTGGCTTCAGTGGTGGTTGTCCTCAGAGTCCAGAAACTAAGTATGCAAGATGCACAAAAAATCCAAAACCCTCCAATCTGGAATTTTTAATAATTGTTATAAAACTATAAATAAAAGGGGTGCTTATCAGATGCATAACTGATTCACTAAGCCATCACATACACAAGTTGCCAATGCAGCAGACCAATAGAACATTTAGAACAAGGGAAAGAACATGCACATAAGCACACAATGACTTTCCCCACTGTAGTAAATTTTGAAAGGAACATTTAAGCAAGCACTATTTAAACTGTTGACAGAAGTGTTTTTTATTTGCAGTATCAAATAAATACGATTGGAAGCCCCCTTTCCCCACTGTCCAACTGACTTCTCGAAGTCAGTAATTTATGTATCTCCAAAGTATTACCCTCTATCTGACAAGATTTTGTTATCTAAAACACTGGTTATAAACAGGAATATTTGTCTCCTTTTCAGGCACAGAACTCTTCCATTACTCAAAAGCAGAGAAAGGACATTATGGTAAAATGTAGTAGTTTTTTTCAAATACAGTTCTCTAATGTCAAGAATAAGACCAGGATGTTTGTCTCTGGATGGTATAAAAGCGAGAGTAAGTTTCCAGCTTTATTCTTTGAAGTTCTCTTGCTGGAAAAGAATTTTCTATTTTCTCTTAATAGAATCTAGGTTCTACTTGTAAACCATTCATATCCAGTAACTACACTGGAATAGGCACCAAAAGTGAATTTCATGTTTAATGGTTGAAAGTATAACGAAGCAACAGAAAAATCTTTCTGAAATTTGTAGGATTTTAATCTTAAGGCAAGAACTATCAACTTCTAATAAAATTTCTGTGTTCACAAGAATTCCAGCCCTTTGTATCAGCTACAAGTGCTATCAAATATATCACTATATATATATATATATAAAAATATAACATGTAGGGAAATAAATAGGAACACACTGGTCATATACAACGCAAGAAGTGATGGTTACGTTTTAGCTAGTGATCACCACAGTATTGATGTTACTAAAACACAACAAAATGTGCAAAGACCGTGGAGTTTTAGAGGTATAGAAATGATTGACAAATACAGCATCAGCACAGTGAAAAGGATGTCCAGTCTGTGGTGAGAAGCCCTATCTTGAGGGAAGCCTCATGTACTTTCTGGGCTCTTCATACGTCAATATAGGGTTTCAACTTAATTTGATACACCTCAGACAACTACAGCTGTTATTTCCATTAATTGGCATCAAAAACCTAGTGCAGAGAGGTACAGCAATTCCATCTACACTACTAAGTATTTTGAAATTGTTCTACAAAGCTGGAGCAGAGAAACTACTGATACCAAAACCAGAAACATTTAGTTTTTCCTGATAAGAATTACAATGTCACATCATGTGACAGGCAGTTTACACTTCGAGATGTGAATTCCACTGATGAGATATACCTGAGTGAAAATATTGTGAGTCTGGCTTAGAATCCACCTTCCATCAGCATCAGGAGCTACTAATAATTTCAAAGTGCCTATGTAAACATCAGTACAGAGGGTCCAGAAGTGTGGATCATGTAAACTGTAAACTCCTTGCAACTGCTGCACCTAAAAACACAAGCAAATTTAAATATATATCAGAAAATGTTTATCTGTACTATGTTTTTTTAAAGAAAACATTATAAAAGTCGATGCATTCTTCTAGTTCACTGTGCAATTTGTGATGTTTCACTTAAATTCCTTATTACTATCTCAGTAATTGTAAGGAAGGTGAAAACATACAGATTGCATGTATGTGTCATGATTTTGTACCTTACTGCATTTACATTCTCCATGTATTTTACTGAAACCTTTTCTGAAAACAGTGATGTCCAAGAGAGAAAAGTCACAATTATTACATTTCAGACGGCATTCAATTAAAACAGCAATATTTGCAAGTGCAGGAATTTTCCCATAACAGTTAGAATCTCTGTCAAATTGTTTTAACAGAAATATATTAACATTGCTGTAAATATTATGTGAGGGCTTAGGTTTGTTCTGTCAAAACTCTTCTTTTTCCTCTGTCCAACTTTAGCAAACCCTCAATGTGATGACTACCATCCCGTAACTTCCTGAGGAAAGACAGCATTTCTACAAGTGCTTTGTGTATTAACCTCGCAAAGGTGCTTCTAATGTTCAGGTCATGACACAGTAACAGATAAGTTAAACAGGAGTACCGGGAGAGGTCAAATCCAGAGTAATCTATGTACTCTTATAAATACACTTCCAATGTTACTCAACCTCACTTTACCAAGAACCAGATTTTGAGGGAGACAAAAACTGAACAAAACAGAAAAACATTACTCATTTTGTATCAACACAAAGTACTTTGAAAGGAAAAGCTTCAGGATCTATTTTTCTAAACCAACATAGCAAGTTTTAAAACACAAATTGACTTGAAGCTACATACAATTTAGGACTTCAGAAAGTTAAGAATCAAACTGGTACCTCCATCTGCACAACCTAAGGAACCTTTCACAGACATTACTGGAAAAACATCACAAAATATTCATATAGACACAGAGCTCATTCAGTCTGCAGCTTGACCTGAAGCAAAAACGGCTTAAAAGCTCACCCTCTGGTAGCACTGAGGCAGGGCGTTTTCCAGGGAAGGAGGAGTTCGCTGCATCAAAATTCCAATGGATTCTTTCAGAAGTGGAACAATACTGGAAAGAAAAAAGGAAGTTAACTACTATTACATTTTCAAAAAATGCAGAACAAAGAGCAACATAATGTTCCTTAATGCTCTTGAAGAATTTTTCTTTAGTTGTTTCACCAGAAGTTAAGAAAGTTGCCCTGAAAACCTGGTACAGAAAATAAAAGGTTTGACAAAATTGCTATGATGACTTACTAAAGGCAAGATTACTTCTCCAGAGTTTCCACAGCGACAACTGGTGGACAATCACAAAAGATTAAGAGTTTTATCATGGGATTTGAGATGAAACCTCTTAGTGTCTTAAAAGTTATATGACAAAGCAGCTGGTAAGTATAGCTGAAAAGCAAAACCTACTTAAGTGGCAATCACTCACAACCAACCGTAAAAATATGCAACTAAAATGGTTTTTGCTTTTGTGTGTGACTTAAGGCTTTTTTTTTTTTTAATGAACTAAGACAGTAATGGGGACATCAGAAAAGAAAATTAGTATGGACCAGTCCAGCTACAACAAAGTTATTTTGTCAGAAACAGACAGCTTGACATATTCTTGAAGTGAACTAAGTGTAGGGTCTCATCCTCAAGGATTAAACATTTGGAAGCAATTAGAGGTTCCCTCCCAGCCAAATGGTCTTGTTTCACCAGCAAACTAAGATGACACTTAATACCCTTATTTATTTATTTATTTTTTAATAATAAAACCAGGAGACCAGTAAGCTCACACCCTGAAGCTACCACTAAAAATTTATACTCTTGTTAAGTATCCAGTATGGTGATTTTTTGTTTAGGTGTATGTGGCTCAGTAGACCATCCTAACATTTTCAAGAGGATGACAAGTATCTATAGTCCTATAGTGAAACTTAAATAGCAATCTAATTTCAAAAGCATGTAAGTCACCTAACACTCTAGACCAAAAGTGATGATGTATTTCAAAAACTGTAAGCTGAATTTTTGTGTTCAGCACTGGGATCACAACTGGAGTACATATAGAGCGATGGGATAAAAAGCAACCAGAAAACATTTGTAAAAGATTATTGGGCCGTCTGTTAAAGGAAACCTCAGAAGCTTTGTTTAAAATCTCATGAAGCGATGTAGAATGCACTGCATAGACCAGCTGTATATTTGCAGATGGTGAACAGCACAACCTAGCCATTCCTTTACATTTTTAAAGAGATGGTTCCATTTGTATATAGAAGAAGTGCTGGCTGATTGACTGACTGCTCAGCTCACTCTTGGCTAATCCTTAGCCAGGGGTGGGAGGGAGTTAGAGGGTGCAGGACTCTTGTCTAATGAACCTCTGGAAAAACAACCAAACTAAAATTAAGTCTCCTTGCAGGCACACTGCTTATTCCAGCCAAATTCACTGCCTGATGCAGTCCATCACATGGCCTCACATAGTTGCTACCAAGGAATCAGTTCAGAAATAGGAAGAAGCAATTCGGGGCAGGCAGGAGCTGCCTACCTAAACTGGACTTGTCACCAAGACAACTGAACACAAAGCAATACAGTAACTGTCAATCTGTCTAAAGGAAGCTTAACCGGAGTGTCACATTCTACAGACAGTGGATCTACAGAAGTTTAGGGAAAAAAGGTTCTCTTACCAATGGACCCATCTCACTAAATAATGTCCATGTCACAAGCACTACATGAGAGGGAGCTGGAGTTGCCAAAATACTCCATTGCTGAATTTATTTCAGTTTACTCACTATTTAAAATGCAGGTTTGCTTCTTCATAAAAACCTTGAAAGACCAATACACAAGTTCAGGATGTAAACTGAATACAAGATTTTTGAACACTGACTCCATCCCCATAAATTTAATAAGGCCCCTCTAACATATGCATCCAAAGGCTTCAAAATACACACATGTACAGGGTTCATACTTTTTTTCCCAGGGAAAAGACTAAAAGAATGGAGAATGCAGGAGCTTGCCTTTTTAAAAGAACATACCACTAAGAGTAAAAAAAAAAAAATCCATGAAAGAAATCTAACCAAAAAAAGTCTGATTTGCACAACTTCTTTACATGATTTGGTAAAACTGATCTACATTATCTGATGGAATGGAAATTAATTGTGGTGAGACAGCCTATGGAAATTTAAGACTAGCAGGTTGGGCATGTTAACCCATTCCAAAAAAGGATTTGGTCAGCAAAACTGGTTGATTCATTCTGGAACAGGATGCACATTGATAAGAGGAAGTTAAAACCCTGTTAGCTCTTCAGCTGAAGACACATTTAGAATTAATATCTGCTTCATTCTGAAAACCTTGTTGCATAAGAAACTGATCTTTCAAGGTTAAGTCTATGCAATCAGCAGGCTGTGTACAAGCACCAAATACTGCCTCCCCTTGCTAGGCAATGGGGTGCAGTTCTAGCCCAAGATCAACTAGTATACAAAAAGGCGAATGGGGAAAGACACTCCACTCCTAGTATAGGAGATAACAGCTATTCATGTTTTTGTAATGGTTCCACACTAAAGCTTTAAGAGAGAAACCTCCTGTGCAAGTTTTTTGCAATAATGCTGCAGAAGCTATGCTTTTATCCAGACTTCACAAAAAAGCTAAAGCCATGGTGTTTAACTGAAACAGCAACATTTTAAAAGTCCAAAGAATAGAGGCAAATCAGGATGTGGCTTGATATTGTAGGTGAAAGTTGAAGCGTATCCTAGGTCACACCTCCCTCCTCTAATTTAGACACAGTGTTCAGCTACAAATTTATCTTTTGCAAAGCTGAAAAGGCCAAAAGACAGCTGCAGTGATGTGATATCCCCTCACAAATGCTGTTAGAGCACAGAAGCCCATGCACACATCTCTGCATCCAAAGGGACACTATCTTAAGAAGGTAGTATTTTACTGTAAGCCAAACTAACATGACAAACTATAGAATCCAGTGTTCCGATGTCTGAGATTTTCCATTGTTTCATGCATACTATTGAAGTACAAAACCTTTAATTAAAAACCAAAACTCCACACAGCATGCTCTTTTCTCAAACATTAACTAAAAACCAGTATTACTTAATCACCAGGAGGCACTAGAAATATTAGTTCCATCTCATGTGACCAGCAAAAACACTAGAAAAGATGACAATACCAAGCAGGCTGAAAATGTGGTTAGAAAATTTGACCAAGCTTTCTATTTTTTTTTTTTTTTGATTAGTCATTAGTGCAAAATACACATGGCTGTCTCTGCAGCAGCAGCTACTACACTGGTACTTCCTCCTTTTTTATTTACAAAAAGATTACTGAGGAAAACAAATAATGCTGAATTCTTACCAAGTGGAGAGTTTTTTCAGGCATAAGCAGTCTGCAAGCTTTGCTGCTAACGCAGACACAATATTCCAATTGTCTCTGATTACCAAGCCTTGAACCTAAAATATCACAGTCTTTTACAAGACAATGGAATTTGAAAGAGGTGCTAATCCACAATAAGATTCATGGCATAAACATATTCTCTACAAAAGCCATAATAGCAAAAGCAACTAATGTGTGTGGAATGAGTTAGCAGCACATCACACTTTCACATATACTGTTACAGAGGAAGCAAAAGCTGTTCAAACAGATAAAAGCTATTGACATGAAGCCCATAAATCCAAGCCTGCCACCACTACACATGGCTTGATTAACAATGAACAGTGAAAGTATCAGACTCTTAATCAACTTGCATCACATTCAGATAATACTCACACCCATTCCAGTCCCATCCTGTTTATGCCACTGTTTTTGTAGGCATAGCTAGCAAGACTCTGGCATTGTCATGATCTTGGACAGAATGGCTGAAAACAGCTCTGGGGTAAAGAACCCTTCACATAGTAACTGTAGTCAGAGCACAGCAGGAATTCATTTAGTGCTCTCAGCACTATAAAACATAGAGCATACTTGTGATAGATTTTGTGGAAGGTAAACAAACACTGCTAAGACTCAAGACCAGCTATGGTTCTTCAAATACCATAGCTGAAAATCTACAGCCACCATCCACATCTGCAGTGCCAAGATTGTTGGCCTATTTCAGAACTTTAATAAAGTTTTTCAATTAGGCATTGGCAATTTTAATCAGACTGCAGGCTTTGCTCAAGACAAGGATCACAGGTTTAACATTTATTTTTCCAGTTTTAAATTGCCTGTTCTCATAATAATGTAGTAGTTTGATTCTCAAGCAAGGCTGGCAAGTACCATTACTCTGTAAATAAGGGTAGTGCATGCCATTTAGCAATGATGGCTCAAACCAACACCAACAACAAGCATGCAAGTTTGGGAGGAGTTTTGCTATAGAACACATTCCTTCTGAATATTAGTGAATGCAGCACTTCATTTCAAAAAGTAACTTTTTATACTGTTATGCCCCAAACATTATAGGCATATGCCTCAAACGTTACAGGTATGTCCTCCCCAAAAGCTCTTTCATATTATATCATGTTCAAGAGCTCTAGGCTTTATGTAAAAATGATGTAACCCATGGAAGCAGCTTCACTAAATGACTGAAGTAAATTGCCTCATTTCTTTGCCCACTTAATATGTAGTCTGCATAGTCTATCCAATCCAGTATCATATTTAGTCTACAGTGCCTTTCTAGAAACATTTGGCTCTAATAGTGGTTTCAGACAAACTTCTTGCTCTGTACTGGAGTTGCGGCTTTTGCTTGCTGACTAATTTCACACAATAAATGAACATTTAGTTTGAAATATTAAAAGCAGTTTAGAGACTTGAGAAAATGTTTATTGATTCAGGCACATTAAATTACGAGGAAAACACCTTCAAAACAACTTGGAGTGTCAACCTGAACAACTATGAAATAGCCAAGCTTTTTTTAAAAAAAAAAAAGACTTCAAAAAAAATGCTAGTGAAACAGACTCATCTATTTTAAGCATGTCCTGTTTATGCTTTATAATTAAATGGACACTTACATGAGACAGTACAGAAAGTAATCAAAGAAAGATTCATCACATATTAGTGATAGCATCCAGGAATATCCAAGAGCTACAACCTCCCACCCACACCAGCTTCACCCTTCAGAATTGGCCATAGATTTATCATGCAGAGAATTTAAAAGATTACAGGATATAGCCCTCCAGTTGAGAGAACACAAACTACTAAGCCCTCTGCTTATCAAGACTCAACAGATAAATACGTAAATGGGGAAAACACAACTTTCTACAGCAAATAAAAGCATAATGAAATTTCCAAACTGGAAAGTACCCGACTTCATGCCTTTGCTTCTCTATATCATAACAGTAACATAAGGGCTTTTTTGCTTCCTCCAAAAAAACAAATTTTAAAGCATGAGACATAATATATATTAATAATATTCCTGTATAATCCTACTGGAGACAGGCTTTTACTGGGATGTAGGCAGTCACAGTCTACTAAAGGGAAGTGACTGATCTTACCTCTCTAGACTCTAGGAAGAGCTACCAGATTTCTGCTTCCACTAAGCTTAGAAGTGTATTTATTTGTCAGTGAAAACAACCTCAGAAGAATCCCACACCATATTTTCACTGTGCAGCCAGAATGTTCTGCACTAACTGACAAGGAGTTAGGCAGAGAATGTCACCTTAGAGCAGCCTTACTGAAGGATCACACAAGCAACACAGAGCAACTGTGTCAGCAGTTGACAATTTGCACTAATCAGAGATGTTGTCTAGAGGAAGACTCAACCATTTGAATTAAAAGCACTGCTTGACTTCTCTGAAGAGGCATTGCTCAACTCTTCATGCATCTGCACAAGACAAAATAGTTACAAATTAGAGGCTGTACAGCTTTATATTGCAACCGTAGAGTTCTTCAGTCATCCTATACAGATATTTTTGAGATTTCTTTTGGCAAGTGTTGCCATCATTTCAGAAAACTGAACAGATAAGACCCACTAATAGGAGCTGGCAAGACTCGAGTAAATGAGCGCGAGCTGCCCACAACTGAAGCAAGCAAACACTCAACATAAAAATGAATGAACAGTTATTTCATCTAGACACAAGCAATCCTGGATTAAGAGCAACAATTCCCCTCTCCACTTGCATGCAACTGCTGTGATATTCTACTGGCTTATTAGCTATAGTTCCACGGAAGGAAATAAGGGTTTGTGTTCTGCCTTTATTCCCTCTGTGGATACATAAGTATTCTAGAAAGAATACAGACTTAAAAAAAAAACAACAAAAAAAGAAGCCCTGGATCAAACCCCCGACCCATGCCCCGCACACTCTACAAGTCAAACGCAGACCATTAAGCCGTAAGTTGGAGGCGACATGACTGAAGCCAAATCACTACCTGTTTAAGTGGTACATGCACATCTTATTCAGAAAAAAAAAAGCAAATAATAAGCTCCATTAAACCCTCAAACAACCAAAAATTTACCAAGTATTAAACACTAAATTCACCACTTGCACAGTTATTTCTTAATTTTAGTTTGTCTTTCATTTTTTCATGTAACACTTACTTGAAAATTTCCTTGCTAAAAAGCAAGCTATTAAAATGCTCCTCGAAGAGTCTCACGAACCTCTAAAGGCATCTTATCACCATCACCTCATCCAGCTTTTTATCTCAAACTATAAACCGTACATGAAGAATCAAAAACATTACTTTCACAGTTTAAATAAATTAAACTCTATACAGTTTACATATTTGCCTGATAGACTACACAAAATGTTCCATATTTTTAAATTAAGCTATGTTTAATCATCAGTTTCAGGAAAATTATGAAATTGAATTGGATATTTTTTTAAAATTTGACACAAAATTCAGAGAAATAATTATAATCAATTTCAAGAAAATTTCAATACATACACAGTTAAAGAAGCAGCTAGAGTAGAGAACCTGCAAGTGCTTGGTGATGGTCTTGTTAGTCCACTACACTCATTTGTTTATTTCAAGAAAGTAAGAGCAAAATACCATGTGATTTCATAAATACTATCCCACATCCAGTAATGGATACCAAATTCAACATCTGTTATTCTTCCATTTTAATCTAATTACTTTTTTAGATTACTTTGTACTACTTGCATCATAGTATCTATATAGGATATAAAAGCTGCGAGGTGGTTATACAATGGCACCACATTAACACATTACTTCAATCTTCCTATGACAATCTCTGATTAGGCAAAAAAAACATGCCAATATAATCTGTTGAAAAGACAGAACGGTTTCTTACCGGTCTCAGACCCACATACCTAACTACTGTTGCACTATTATCTTTGCTTCTTCTGCACCTATGTCATAGTTTGGCTGTGGCCGGCAACAAAAGGGCCACGCGGCCACTGTGCCGCCCCTCCCCCCTCTGGGGTGGGGAGGAGAACAGAAAGAAACAGGCAGAAACTGGTGGGTCAGGATAAGGGCAGTTTAATAGAACAGCAAACAAAGGGAACAGGAACAACAACAATACTGGTAAGGAGAATACACAACACAAACAGCAGAACATACACAGCCGCTTGCTCTCACCACCCACTGTGCTCCTGAGCCACGACTGCCTTCCCACCACCCAGCTGCCCCCAACCAAAATCCAGCATGACAGCACATGGTATGGAACACCCTGTTCTGTTTGGCCAGGTTGGGTCAGCCCACCCAGCTGTGTTCCCTCCTGACTTCTGGTGAAAATTAACCCTGTCCTGGCCGAACCCAGGACAACCTATTACCACAAGAATTCCTGTTTTAAATACATATGCCCAAAGCTCAGCATCACAAAATAAACCTCGTTTTGTTGAAAATAATTAAAACGTGTTTCTGAATATACTCCAAATAATACCCAGCATACTGCAAGAATACAATCTTTCCCAAATCCCAATAGTGATACTGTCCGAGATTGTCAGCTGATTAAGAAAACTACTTTTTAAAGTTAGCAATACAAAGACTTCTTTCAAAGTACATTATTATACTGTTTACAAGAATGCTTTTTATCGTAAAGAAGACTGCTGCCTCGAATTTACAGCTACAATTCTGTCCTAATTCATCTCTACACAAGCTTGTTTCAGCTGGAAAGTCTACTAGCTACTTCAGACTACACACACATCCAAAGTGATACCATAATCTAGACTAGTCTGAGGATATTTCCCTTAGAGCAGAAAGCCACCAACCAACAAGAGTAAAAATTAATTTACCAGTTTGTATTTTATTGGGAATTTCCAACTTTATGAAAATAATTTGCTTAATGTATACTTTATTTCCTACACAACCAGCAGGATTTCTAGACAGTTACATTCAGAATAGTGTATCCTCGTTATCTGAAAATTAACAGAAAAGATTCAAGTCTGGACTACTCTACCACCATGACTTCAGATTTACACTCATGTAGCCATCTGCGATATTCACAACTGTTTCCTAAGATACCTTTCTGATGATAGAAAAGCACCTGGACTATATGCAAGTCTTAATCCAATACGGTAATTTGGCATTTGAGAACAACTGACAGAAGCCCAGCAATACAACAGCTCAAAGATACACACACATAAAAAGACATTCTCCTAGGAAAAAAGTCTCCCTCCCAAATAACAAGTTGACAGGCAAGAGCAAAAGCATTTCCATACAGATTTTGACATTTCAACTGCTTTATTTTAAAGCCTGAGTACTCAAATACACAGAAGATGATCCACGCCCAAGGTTTTGCTTTCACGAAGAGCTGTTGGTTAACATTAACAGCAGTAAAGAGAGTATTGCCTGCTCTAGTGAATCAGTTAATACATTTAATGTACAACCAGAGGTCAAGCAGCTAATTAAAATAGAAATGGACAATTTCATAAACTTAAAATGTGGAGTCATGCCAAAAAGCTTTGGAAGATCAGCAATAAAATATACTACTATTTAGATTTACACCAGTCAGCTAAAGTAGTCTTGTAAGAAGACAGAGCACCTTGAAGCTTTTACACAACCCTGTTTGAAAGAAGCAAAGCTTTACAGTCCCAGCTAGGGGAAAGTCCCCATACAGCATGAAAACTTTTGGACAACTTTATCAGACTGGCTTTTGCATCTCTGACTCAAAACTATGCTTTCTTCATTACAGACACAAAGAACAGATCCTGATTTTTAAACACACGTGCATGGGTCCACTTGTTGGGGCACATGTGTACTCTTATCCCACTCCACCTTATCAAAGTTGGTTTAACTAGTAAAGGGGACATGAATGGACTACTCCACACAAGTAAAATTGACAAATATTCCTCTGAAACAGCAGACAATTATTTAATCTAAAGCCAAGTCCTGTCCCCTGCCAATCCCAAGTTATTTATCAAGGTTGCAAACAGGCCCGCAGAGGTGGCCAGGAATCCCTGTACTAGATATTGAACACCTGCTTCCTCCCCACCTCAAACCCACATGCACCCTGCGCAGTGTTTGCTCCACTGCTGTGCCAGGATGTGTCAAGTCTACAAGAAATGCAGGCTTGTTTCTACTGACAATGATACAGCTGACTGCACTCAGCATAATGATTCTAGAGATCATTTGTAGCGTCATAGACCAACAAAATTAATGTTACAGGCTGAGGTCTGGTATCAGGTCAAAAGATACATCAAAGGAACTTCTCCAGCATTTTCAGCTTAGAACATGGATCTCAGACAATCCTCCTAACTGTGCTAGAAGACCTATAAACAGCTTTATTATGAAACCACCATTATGGAAGACAGTCTTCTTCCAATCTCTGTACAAATGGAAGAAAAAAGTTCTCATTCACGTGTGTCCTGGTTTTGGTTAAAACAGAACCGATTCTCTTTTAGTGAATCTTCCTTACAGCTAAGTTCTTCTAAGTAACTGCATTTTCCTGAAGCTGGCTGCATATTTTACAGACACTGTCCGCTCCAAAGTTGATAACACCTAATATTTATAGTCTTACTGAGCTAATGGTAGGAAAGGAATGCAGAAAAAGGACTGTTTATAATTATCGTTTATAGCAGCCACAGTCACCGATAGACCTCTTCGGTCCCGGAAGTGAGAAGTCGTGAAGCGTCGCACTAACGGGGAGGGGTGGACAGGACAGGTGACCCAATATTGACCAACATGGTATTCCATGCCATGCACGTCATCCTCAGTTTAAAGCTGGGGGATCACGAGGGTCTCACTCTCTTCGTCCATGGCCACCTTCTGAAGCAGACCCTGCTCGCTGTCCTGCCTGCGAACCTGATCCAGATTCCAATCCATGTATTCCTGAGTCCAGCTCCTGCCTACTGCCGAGGCCAGTCCGGGATTTCCTGGTGCTGCCTGGCAGCTGGTGGCTGGACACCAGTGCCCGAGCACCCAGCTCTGAGAAACTCAGTATTGGCTTTGTATATTTTGCATTATTTCTCTTATTAATAATATTAGTAATATTATTAGTAAAACTTTTTATGTTCAATTTGTAAGTCTCTCTCCCTTTTCCTCCTTTTTCCCTTCCTCTGGTGGGAGGGTGGGGGTTAATAGAAAGCATCTGCCACTCTGCTTATTGCCGCCCTGCTTTAAACAGTGAAAATGTGGTATTTTCTGATCAGCACTCCACACGTGCTTTGCTGTACACAAAGCTAGACCCTTAAAATACAAAGTGTATGGAAGCCTGTGTTTTACTCAGCTGTTATCTCAGCCATACTTTCTTTCCCCTCAGCAGCCTAAACATTTTCTTTCCCGTTCTTTTGAGATTTCAGTAATAGAATTAGTTTGTAGTAATTTGTCCTTTATGAAATTACAGGAGGTTTAAGTCAAAATATTAAGTTTATATTAAAGTGGTAATTTAATAGCAATCTCTAGCACACAGATTTCTGTGAGTATTTAGTGCCTGAAGCATGTTAGCCTACTCTGATGAACAGGGAGATTCACCTCAATAATGCTGCCATGCACATGGTATAAACATGCTATACATGGTAGAAGCATAAGTAGCTGCAGTTAATCAGATGACATTCGCCAATGTTGAAGACACAAAGGTGTTCAGTTGTTAGGTTGTAACTGGAGTTGTGGCACTCTGCCCTATGCCACCATTGAAACTGCTGCCAGAAAAGCCCCAATAACAGCATCACTGAATGAAATGTTTGCTTGTCCAGTCTAATCCAAATAGCTTCACATTTACAGCTTGGTAAGCAACAACCAGAAAAGCCCAGAAGTACTTGAAGCACTTCCATCAGATCTTAAAAAGAATAAGGATGTCTCAGAATACAAAGGAAAAAGCAGTTCTTGCCGGGTGGGGGGGAATTACCACCCTGAATTTATTAAGGACAAGGGCAAATCCTGTGCCAGCAGGCTCAACTCTGCTGCCCTGAAGCCATTCTGTTCCATTTACTGGAGCACATTGGTTTATATAATCATGTACTAAACACATGGAGGAAGCTTTCTACAGTTTGAACCTGAAAGACATTTCTGTAGTATTATGCAAACAGGGGTAAAATACAGAGATTTAAGAGCAAAAGCTGTAGCTGTAAAAAGGAAAAGAAAGATAACTCATTTAAGAGCACACCAGAACAGCTGTACAGAAAAGAGTTAACATATCGCTCTTGGAAGAAAAGCAAACATCGTAATTACCGTAACAAACCTCTTCTTCTGAGCTGTAATTTGTGTGTAACTAGCATCAGAAATACCACCAAATATCAGTGATAGCAATGCTTACCTTACACCTATAAGTAGTGCTATCAGCATTGAACAAATAGGATCTGCTATCATCAGACCATAGTTCTGCATCAATATAGCAGATATGATTACACCAATACTTCCAAGAGTGTCTGCAACAATGTGTAGAAATACACCTGTAAGAGATTAATTGATTTCATTACAACTTGGTATTCTTAAAGCTAATGGAGCATTTCAAGGACAGTTTATGGAGAAAAGAACTAGAAGAACTAGATAACATGATTTATGGTTGTTAAATCTGTGGTCAATTTTTAGTCAAACATGCAGGAAGCGATCACAGGATTTAGACACATTTGTAGAATATAGAGCATTTGAACAATTTGCATTATTTTCTGCACTTAGCAGTAAGGGGTATTTCATGGCATGGCTATCAACTTAAGCAGTGAGTAACAGATATAGCTACATTTTTTTTATTCAATACCAACCCATATTACAGTAAGGAAACTTGTGTTCCCTGATGCCTAAAGACAATATTAAGTACTGTATAAGATGGTAAGACTGTTAACTGAAATAGCCCTGTAAAGCTCTGAAAGACGCTAATGTTTCATTTACAGTATCTTGTAGAAGTTATGTAGCAAAAAAATCCAAGACAAATTATTTTGAGAATTAAACAATACTGCAGACATGAACAACTTCATTTTTATTTTGAAGAATAACACACTACTTTAAAAGACAAAGAAATAAGTGCTTTGTAGCTAGCTAAAATTTGGCCTTTGGAGCTCTCTGCTGGCAATGATGGGAACAGTCATTCAGAAACAGCTTTTTGAATGCAATTGTCCAGACTCAGATAATCTCTCCTCACAAAAACAACACACAACTATAAATCAGCTCTTTAGTGATTGTTCCAAGTCTACATTTGTACTGGGTCTGGCTGGGATTAATTTAATTTTCTTCACAGCAGCCTGTATGGTGCCATGCTTTGGATTTGTGACTGTCGATAACAAGCCAATGTTTTAGCTATTGACAAACAGTGCTTGCACAGTATTAAGGCCTTCCGTTTCTCACTCTGCCCCCACAGCAAGTAGGCTGGGGTGGGCAAGACACTGGGATTGCACACAGACAGGACAGCTGACTCAAACGGACCAGAGGTATATTCCATACCATATAACATCATGCTCAGCAGTAAAACTGATGTGTTGTCTTTCCAAAATAGCTGCTGCTCAGAGACTTCCTGGGCATTGATCTGCTGGTGGGAGGTGGTAAGTGATTGTCTTTGCATCACTTGGGTTTTTCTGGGGGCACTTATTTTTCCCCTTCACTTACTAAACTGTCTTTACCTCAATCCAAGAGTAGTTCTCGCTTTTATCCTTCTAATTCTCTTCCCTGCCTCACTGCAGGAATGAGCAAGCAGCTGCCATGTGCTCAGTTGCACTGGCTAGAGCCAACCCACCACAGTATTGAAAAATTAAAGTAAAATTCTATAAAATTGAGTTATTTTAATATGCTTTAATTAAAAAGTGCCTTTCATGAAATACTGATTTTCAAATATCTTCTACTGAAGTACTGAGTATACATATACATAGTACGGTATACTATAAGCTCTCAAAGAGGTTGACAATGTTCCTCTTCAAGGACTACAAACAAGCCAGAAAATCATCCAGTAACAGAAAACAGCACGTACATTTGGATATGACAAATAATTACAACATGTTAAATTACATAATTTTCTCTCCCTCCAACTTTTGAACACTTCAAAAAAAAAAAAAGCTCAAAACTGACATCTAAATTATCAGTAATTTGTTTATACTAATGCTCAGGAGATCACGGGCTCCAATACTCCTCCAAGCAAGTTAGAGTGAATTACTATCTTGTCTAAACCAACTGTAACAGCTTGATGAAATGCAAATTTTAACCTCAGGTACCCTTTAACAATTATATCAATCTCCATTTTTCAAATACATTATATCTTAATAATACTGTTTTTCACTTTCCAGAGCATACGGTGCAAATAGGCTCCTTAGGTTTCTGCTTTTAACCACTCTTTCACAGATTTTTATTTGATTTTTCAGCATCAGTAACAGTAGCTGAATTCCAGCTTTTGGGATCTCCCTTTCAACCTGTGTTGACACTGCATTAGACTTCAGTGAATGTCTGAACGCCTAGCCATGCACAGGCTATGGCACTGCTGTGTTTACAGGTGGAAGGAGACTTCATAATATAGCTCTGTTAAGAAAAAAGTAGTATTTACCCAGAGTCACCCTCTAAAACAGATGTGTGACAGTCACAGGCAGGCAGGCAGACCATGATAAAACTAATAAGCCACTATACTTATTCTCATCATACCTTGTAAAATCTGTTTGCTGGATCCAGCCATCCCTTCAAGAGAATGGTCATCTGCGAAGACAATTATTAGCATATTAACCTACACAAAGGTGCTCTCTAGTGGTATATTCTGTTACGGTCTTCCTTTCGGAAATATCTTTAACAGACAAGATGCTCACTATGACTAGCTTTTACTCTAGCTATTGGTTTTTAATGCAGCAATTTAGTTAGAAGTCTTAAACACATACTTTTTAAAAAGAAAATACCACTTCACACAATATATTTTATATATATACATACAAAGTTATAGTGATCAACATTTGGTTTTTAATGAAAACAAACTGAGAAACGGGACCTTTCTAGTATTTAGCAAATAAGGCCCTCCTCAAGACTTACAAGCCATACACACAAACAAGAAGAGTAAGGTCAAAGAATTTTGATAACCAGAAATATTTCACTTAAGCAAGCATTTATACCTAATATAAAACAACAAGGATAAGATTTTAAGAATGTAGAACTAAGTCAAAAAGCTCTCTCACTCAAGCAGATTAATGCCTCTGTGGAACACATCATAAAGATATTTTAAGAAAAAATTGTTAAAGGATAGCAAATTACTTCCAGTGAAGATTAATAGTTTATGCAAAAGTTGACTTGAATATCAAATTGAACAAAACATTACGTTCACTGTTCCACTGGGGTGGGGGGCATGGGGAGAGCAAGGAAAAGAAAGGAGGTGGGAACTCTTGCTTTCCAACCAAACTCCAGAAGAACAGTTAGAAAATAAGCACGGATTGTCTACTAAAAATAGCAAGGAAGGGACAAGTAAATATTTTAATAGTTTTTGTCACCTGCAGTGTACAAGTTACCACACTATTCCCCACTCTGAATGTGCACATCTTCAGTCACATCAGATTGTAGTTTATGGCTTAGGTGGGACGGATTGACAACCCTGCGTTAGAGTAAGGCTTTCCTTTGCATTGTTTCAAATAGGTAGTAGCCACACTGTCCCTTCTCCCATAGTGAAGGCTACTGATCACATTTTGCATGGATGTCTTCACAGAATTGTTTGCCTTTATAGAAAAGATTTAGGCATAGCTAAGGTACCAAGTACCTTTTTCATAACCAGCTTTAAAACACATTACAACTACACAAGTATTTGAGATCACAAACCAAGGACCTAAATACCTAAAGTAAAATTGCTTGCTCATTATTTGAGTATCTTGATCTGTAAAATTATTCAAATAGAGAACACTAGCAAAGCAGCTTAACTTTGTCTTTTGACTTCAATAAAAAATTGAAACAGAGCACTTGATAACTAAATTTTATTATTATAACATACATCTGTTTTATCTTTTGCCAACACACAACTTTACAGTGAACATTCAAAAAATGTTGGTAAAGCAAAACATTTAAAAACTAACACTAAACTTACTGCAACTGAAACAGCATTTACCAAAATGAGCCACAAAACATGCCTGTAGCATAGCATACCACACATTCAGTGAAATTGCTTCTACACATGCTCGCACCAAGCTGCCAGCACTGTCTTTTTTTTTTTCCAGTAAATCATTAATAGCAAACTTAAATTGAATCAAGATGGCCTATAACATTAACTAAGTACTTACCATGACAATAATCCTGACTGTGAGAGTGTCCATGGCTATGGCCATGACCATGACTATGTCCATGGTGGGCATGTTTATGTCCATGACTGTGACCATGACCTCCATGACTGAGTCCACCATTAAACAGAGAATGGCTGTGTTCATGCCCTATAAATAAATATCACCATCAGTGTATAAATTTATGTGTTAGTATGCTTACATTTGTTTCTAAGCTACTCAAAACCTATTCATCTTTCAGGTCATCTTAAGGTATGGCTTTAAATAAGTTAAGAAAATGAACACAAGCTGTTTGTCATCTAAATCTGTGCTGTGCAGCCATATAAAATATATATCTGGTTTCAGAAGTCAAGAGCTTTTATACATTCCCACTTCTGAGACTAGCTGTGCTACACTTCTAGTACAATTTGAAAAATGTACACATACTTAGATACAAGCACATTAAAAATAGCTGTTTTAAGAAACCAGAAATTTGCTATCACATGAAGAATTCAAGCTTAAACTTCTGCTTAAAGACCAATGACTATGTTCTTCCACCAGTCTATATCAGTTTATATGTTAAGCTGAAAAAGATACCAATTAGCTTTGCAGAAAAAAAAAAGTTTACCATATATTTAGGCAAATCAATTCTGCACTTAAATTCAAAAAACTCTAAGTTGAGAAGCACTTGAAGCTGAATCATCCCATACTTGAAATTTGGTTCAGAAACTGTTTTGTAAATTTTCCAGCCAAGAACCTGCTTAACTCCAACTTAATTCTGTCCAAAAGACGTTTTGCAAATCTCTTCCAGTAAGGTGCAGAAGAGTGCATGTTCCTGAAAGTAGATTCTGGAGTTCTAGGTCTTCCACTGAATGGATATTAACATGAGAAGTACAGTAGTGACATACTAGGGCTAGTGATAAAACATAAGTCAATATTGCAACAAGTCACATACTTTTGGCAAGGACTGCCACTAAAAAGACATTAAAAGTTAATCCTGGGGTTCTCACTGGAGAATTATAAGGTCCTGGAACACAGGGTGCCAAGAAAGGAAACAGTACTGTAAATTACAGACATCCTACCAGAGCCATGTGAATGCCCATGACCTCCATGTTGAAAAACAAATATTCCTATAAGATTTACAATGAATCCTAGTATAGAAACAGGAAGAAGTCTCTCATGATGCACATCAGGAGGCTCAAGTGCTCTCTAAAAAACAAACAAAAAAACCCCAAGAAGCAAATGTAGAGTTTTAAAATTGCTTTACATTATTAAAAGGCACTGAAAAAACTGCTTAGATACAGGAGCATTCTCATACAAATATGCATATAATAAACACATAATTAGAAATTACTCGGGACTTTCAGTTTTTGCAATGGTACACAGACCAGTTCTTACCGTCTGAATTTTATAATTAAAGCTGTGCAAGTATAGTAGAATATTCGGACAGTGTAGGTAACTTTTATCACAAGATTTCATTATGCTTTGAAATGTGGCTCATCATATGACAACATTCAAGTTTGCTGCAATACATGGATTAACCAAGTCATCCAAACAAGTTCCAGGAGACCAGAATGCCATTTCTTCCTTTCTCCTTAGAATGGTGAGGGGATGAGGGGAATGAAAATAAGACTGAGAACAAATTCTGGCATTTTTCAAAACTTTGAAAACCTAGATTTTTTTATTTTTTTTTTAATTCTTTGTTATCCTATTTTCATTGGAAGGTTTTTTTCGGTGAGACATTATACGCCTAACACAATTTGCATCTGAAGCTAAGTGTTGAAGAGGGTAAATTACCATTGACAGGAGAAACATTCACCATTTGTCAACAGGGATGAAAAGTACAGACAACAGCAAGACAATGAAACTTTCAGCAGATGTAAAATTTTGAAGTGACAGAGAGAAAAGAAGTCACCATCACAAGCAAAGGGAACACTTAGCATGGGAGCTAAGACCAGCAGGAAAAGAATTATGTTTCAACATTACCCTTGACCCTTCCAGTAGTCGTTTTTAATTTCTCTAGTAAGTTTTGTTGCTGTTTCTAGATTTGGAGTAAAGTTTTCCCCAGTTTGTAGGCAATTTCAGCCCAGTTTGTACTGATTTTGAATTATTTAAAGGATTATCTATGTAGAAGATATGTTCCTGAAAGCTCTTCCCAGTTCTCTATTAATTAAAAATAAAGCACTAGAATGTATTCTGAACTAGAAGTCTAAACAAATTTATAGTGCATGTCCCATTAAAAAGTAAAAGCAGTAATGCAAGTTGATCTGAATCAGTTATAAATTTTACTCTTAATCCTACCTCACTCCAGTGCAGACACCCTTGATTTCTAAATTTTCATCTTGAAATTATCACCTGAACCATCTTATAAAAAAAATTCAAGAAAAGTACCCTTGTAAATGTTAAAGCTATTACTACTTGCCATTTATATCAGACTTCAAGATTTCTAAGATAATGCTCTTTCTTTAATGAGTTAGTCTAGCGTCTTCACAGAAAGTATTTCCATTTCTTATGACTAACTTCTCTCCTCCGAATGGCCTTTCTTTCTTGGACTCATTTGTCCTTTAACAATGAGAAGCAAAGATCTTTCTATGACATAATAACTGGCTGAAAAAAAGGACAGGGTGAATCTCACAGAATTTTTACACACAATCAAAATGCACTATTTAAGAAGTTAGTACAGATACACTGAAAAAGCTGGGTTTCTGTGTCACAAACCAGCAATTTCAGATGCCCTGTTCTCTTTCAGATCACAGATTTTTAGCCAATTATGGACAAAATAAATGTCAATAATTTTATCCCCATTAAATATGTTCTACAAATAGAAATGTGACAATTGAGAGTGCAATTGACTTTATAACGTACCTCAACACCTTCCGAAAAAATGAAGAATGCTGTAAAGATGAGGAATAAACCATTTACAAAACCAGCAAGTACTTCTGCTCGAACATACCTGCAAGAAACAAAAAAGCAACAGCAAATATTACCACCTTAATTTAAATGCTGAAAATTGAAAGTGGAACTTAGAGACTATAGTACAATCTTCTAGTTCTCAAACCATTGTATTACATAAGGATTTGCTAAATGGAAGTGGCAGTACATAAACTACAGATAAGTACATGAAATTGACTATGTTGTATTTTGACAGAAATTAGCTGCTCTAGATGAAAGAAAACTTTCAATACATCAGAATCTTCCCATTTAAGATAATCTCTATTGGAAGTTATGGCATAAATGAGTATTTGGAAGCCACAAAGTAAGATAAGTATGCAAGATGTAATTGAAGTCTGCTCTGTTTAACAAACAGCCATACATTCATTTTCTCCCCCTCTAGTAGGAGAACTTTTAGTAAAAGTTTTAAGTAGAAATTAATTATTTCAGCTACTATTTTTTTCCAATAAAAACCAGCCAGGTTAGAATAACATCTAATTCCAATGTACCAAACATCAGACTTGATAAATTGTGGCTGTTCTCTAATAAATGGAACACCAGCTGTTTCAATGCAGAGCAGTAATTAATAAAGAACCTGCTTTCATTGCAATTAGTTCATGGTACAATCAATTCTTCCTAAATTGATTTCTAGGCACACTGGAGTATCCACCTTAATTAAACAGTGCTTTAACTTTCAAACTACATAATCCATGCTTAGGCAAGTCAGCTGAAGCTAAATGCCAACATTCAGGTCAGTAATGCCATGGGGAATGCAGCAACCCATGTTACAGCTCATTTGCTGTTAATTAATCGGTATCACCAATTAATTATATCGTATCACCAGTATTGTTTTACAGGGCACAACTGCAATGTACAGTGGAACCAAGTGCCCTTGAAACAGAACCAGCTGCAGCAGCTCTATCTGTGAAGGGCAGTATGGGATGACATACCTCAGCCTTGAGGATCTCTGTTAATGGTAGCCACGGCTCTTTAACCCTGCTGGTTCCAAGAAGTGTGGTTTATAATCTCAGGTGCAGCATCACTGAGACTTAGGTCCTTTCCGTTGTAACTTTCTGTTCCAAAGCAGGCACGCGGCACCAGCAGTCTGAGATTCCCTGTAACGTGTCTCACTGCACTGTGAGGACAAACCCATGAAACAGCTGCTCTTGCTTCACCGGTGCCATGAACACAAGACAACGTAGGGCAACTTTCTGCTGTGTAACTTGTTTCCACTAGTATGATCACAGAGATCTTAGAACTGATAAACTTGCTCCCCTAAACCAATGGCTTCACATGTTTACTGTTTCTAGGGGGATATTAACTTAAACGTTTACATAACTCACCTTAAAACCCCACACTTTCAATATAGCTTTTCTTATGTTCTACAAAAGGAGGTTTTGTTCATACAGTGAAAAATTACCACTTAGACATTTACTAAAATACGTTAAGGTAACAGCTTGAAGTTTCTTACCCATATGAGAAAGCATCATTTGACCTCCATTTTGAAATAACTGAAGCTGCTAATCCAGCCAATAGAGCAGTACAGTCAAAAAACATATGAAAAGAATCTGATATTAGGCCTAAACTGGAAAAGAACAGAAAAAAAATGTTATGTTCCATATGCTACATGTTGAGTATTAAGAAACCAACATTTAATCTTTTACATACTAGCAGAACACACTGTGTCTAAGCTTCAGGGCATGGTTTTGCCAGCACAGAGGAGAAACTCACATGAGATCACCGATACAAATATGATGACAAAACTGCTTTTGTCAGTTTATGGAAGAGGCTTTGGAAGAGTGCTTGGCAAAACGTCCTCCTAGCACATGATCTTGGTGGTAGTGAGGGGTGGTTTCCACTGACACAAACCAAAATCCCTGGAAAGCGGACAAACCCGCAGCCTCAACTCTCACCAACGTAATTCTAGTGGCAGGTATTTCTTCTTGTATTTCAATTAATAGTTTGACCATATGAGCAAATTCAGCTAGAAAAGTGCATACACACAAGTTGCATTAAATACTGACCCCGCATAAGTTTGTAAAAGCAGTATTTCACATCTAGTAAAAACAAAAGGGGGGGGGTGTAAAGCTACTGCTTTTCATTAACATATATATACACTGCATATAATAGATAACTAGTGCATTATACTAAAACTGTTCTGCTGAAGATTACCAATACCACCACAGTGATGGCACTAAGCATTTACAAAAGCAATTATTCTCAAACCCGTTTACAAACTTGATACTTTGGAAGAGTGTTCACACACAGGGAAAACTGGTCAAAAATTCTTTAACATCTGCAGTAAAAAAACTCCAATGAATCAATCAAATTAAAGTTTCACAAAATTTTGAAAAATGTATGCCCGTGACAAAATATTTTAGGCCTGTAAATACTGAAGTCTTCCACTTGTAATTTTAGTTATGTCAAATATTCCAAGACTGTAAAGTCTACTTCAGCATAGCAGTTTTCCTCTCAAGCATCTTATTTCAGAACTAATGCATCATCAGATGAGAATTTGCCTTTGATGTTCATTCACACTTCAGAACTTGACACTTTGTATGAGTAGAGCAGGCTGGAAAAACAGAGTTTCAGTACACAGGGAATTCCAAGATGATATTCTCTTTTGCCTGAAATAAAAGATGGCTATTTAGGAAAGGTATGTACTAGTCAAAAGTACTTAACCAGTATATTGCCTGCTGTCCTGCTTTTATATTTACATCTGTTTTTAGATTTTACCTGAGCAGAGAAGCCAGTCCCTGATGGCACTGCCAACACACGAGACCGGCATTCTTTTTAATTTATTGCTGCTCAGTCTCCAAATTTCCAATCACAAACCTTCAGCCAGCATGTTAGCCTGAATCATAAACACGTATAGAATTTATCCAAGATGCATCTAGTTCTTCTCACTATAACAGACTGATGAGAGAGGGATGAGTAACTACATTACTTCACAGCAAAAAGGAAGGTTTCCAGCATCCTGATCTCTCTTTGAATCACACACATCCAAGGTTAACATACTGTGGTGAAGCTACACTAAATCAAAGGAAGCAACAATAGTACTCCTGAAAGCACAGAGATCTATCAACGATTCTAAAAAATAAAAATGCAGACAAGAGCGCTACATTGCTATGGATGGCTGCTTCTTCATTTGGCTGAGTGTAAAGATTAGCAGTCATTTGCTCCTTTTGCTGGTGATCACCATTACTCTTCTAGTTTGACTGGAACATGTCCACACAGAAATAAAAGCAAACACATACTTGCTCCATCTGTGTTTTCAGCTGTATGGATCCAAGCTAATTCCAGTTCACAAATGACAGAGTGGTATCAGAACAATGATAAGCCACTGCTTGTAAACCCTATCAATCCTCAAATCTTTGCCTTATCAGCTGTAAGGCATTGACTAGAAGACACACACTCCCCTTTCTTTGATGTAGAAGCTGAAGGAAGCAAAGGCTGAAAGACCACTTCTTAAATGGTTTATTTCAATGACCAATGCACAACTATGATCTTGACTGACAAACACAAGTAAGTTTAGCATGCTGTTTTACCCTACAAAAGTTCAAAGCAACTTAACTTAGTTCACGAGTCACCCAGTAAGTAGAACTCTCATCAGTTTGTATGTAAATTGGATTTAACACCACACACAAAAGTTGTCAAATTTTACTAAACTGCGAATCATAAACAGGTTCTGTAAGTCTGCAAGGAAGCATATGCACTGAAACAAAACAATTGCTTCATATTTGAAAAGACATTTGGGACTGAGATACTGATGAGCATTTGTTATTACAATTGTCCCAAAAGTTCAATTTTCCCAGTCCTTTGGTTGCCTAAGAACAATTACATACACAACTCAGTTCTTGAAAACTGAAGAACAAAAAGCAATTACTGGTAGTAACAAGTTCCAGAGGACAGCCACCTTTTCATGCTGAAATCAAATACAAAGTTTTATTAGCCAAAGTTTTAACTACTTCACTTTTAGAAACCAAACCGTTTCAGCCTGATTGAAATAAATTTCAAGATTAATATGAAGCGTTTCAGATGAAACACTCAACTGTGGAAGAAGTAGGTCTGGACAAGAGGGGAGAGAACAAAAGTCTTGCCCTCTCTCTATATTTACATAGACACTTTATGGATACATACAGAGGTATACATACATACAACTATAACACATTCAAGGCAGAGGATGATGTCATGATAAATGGCTCTAGCCACCAGAGCAGGAAACAGATGAAGTTGTTCTGAACAAACTTTAAAGGAAGACCAAAGATTTTAGCTGGATGCCTATGAAGCAGCGGAATGGAATTCCCTATTAAATTCTTGAAGGGTGTAAGTGACAGCGTCCCCCTCCCCAAAACCAGGTGACACCCCTATGGAAAAAGGTCATTTTAGGTTTGGTTCTGAGCAATAAGGAAGAATCAGTGGGGAAAAAAACCCACAAAACACACCAAACATTCAGGTAGAAGGTAATTAGGGTGACAATCACCATAAGTTTGTAATGCAAACTAGATTCGAAGGGGGAAGGGGACATCGCCCACCTCACTAGAGATGAGCCCAGGCGTGGCATGCCAGTGTGAGGGGTGAGATCAACAGCCCAGCTCAAAGTGCATCTACACCAATGCACGCAGCATGGGCAATAAACAGGAGGAGCTGGAAGCCATTGTACAGCAGGACAGCTACGAGATATATATATATATATATATTGCTGTTCAATATATTTATCAATGACTTGGACAGCGACATTGAGTGTACCCTCAGCAAGTCTGCAGATGACACCAACCTGAGTGGTACAGTCGAGACACCAGAAGGACGGGATGCCATCCAGAGGGACCTGGACAAGCTGGAGAGGTGGGCCTGTGTGAATCTCATGAGGTTCAACAAGGCCAAGTGCAAGGTCCTACAC
>Ga0065711_1001014_pt1 | contig 50163 bp, 26 predicted proteins | sample Hoacrofraction12_FD_59098 | JGI IMG/M metagenome (GOLD analysis project Ga0065711, IMG submission 59098) | Hoatzin crop microbial communities from Cojedes, Venezuela - Epithelial fraction 12 v2 (version 2) | ecosystem: Host-associated > Birds > Digestive system > Esophagus > Crop | place... | reverse complement strand
AAAAAAAAAAAAAAAAAAAAAAAAAAAAAAGCAAGCTACTTTCCCATGAGAAAGGATAGTCCTGAAAGACTTCTTCATTAAAGTGGATATACCAAGTGGATTCAACAGTTTACAGAATCCAATTTTTGTCTTGCTTGTTTTTTTTATTAGCTACTTGTTTGCCAAACTTTTCCTAATCTAAATTATGTAAGAACTATACTAAAAAATCAATTTTATAGTTGACCTATGTAGAGAGCATTTACAGATATTTCAAATGACAGGCACAAATAATCTAGCATTAGTTGAATAACAAAGGAAGAAGAACTTTAGTGGTAGTTGGATTTCTGATGGGGTATATCAATAAGCATAAAAAAATGTTAATTTTCTTGCTTGGCAGTTTGAGGTGAGTTTTTTTCTTTAAGTACTTCAGTTGAAGACACAAGGTACATTATATGTATTCAGAAGGCACATTATGTAAATTTTAGTAAATTATTTCAGCTAACTGGCGTTTGAAACAATGTATAATTTAATGGATTAATTTTTCTGAAATTTATGAGATGAGAAAACAGAATTTAATTTTGATAATGTGCAACTTTTTAAAACTCTAATTATAGACTCCTTGCGGTAAAGCTACAAAACACAGTTCAATAGTTGAGTTTGATATTTCCGAATTCAATGTTTAATATCTCTAGTTGTGATCAAAGATAATGCTCGAAGGGAGAAGTGAGAAGTCTGTGGGACTAAAAATGTATTTGAAAGACTCCTTACCAGAAGATGAATTGTTTTAATTATCTGTTTCTCCTGATAAAGTATTCTGTTGTTTTTATTCCATTTGTCATTTATATCAATATGCAACAGTTTCTTCTTCATTATTCTTTTGAACTGTATAATCTTCTGCTTCCAGATCCATTTGAGGCTTTCATAATTTTTTCTATTCGACATGAGATCAGAAAAATTGATCTTCACAAGCGTGACTACAGCCTCTTAGTTCCTGGTTTAAGAAATACAATAGCACTTGATTTTCATTTCAGTCAGAGTTTACTCTACTGGACAGATGTGGTAGAGGACAAAATTTACAGAGGCAAGCTCTCTGATACTGGAGGTATGAATTTTAATCTCTAATTTCTTAACAGTAAGAACAACTGCAGTTACGGGCTGTTAGACTCGATCAATTGTAACTCAGCTACTATTCACAGGAACAGAATTTATGATGATATTCTGCCTTTAAAAAGGTGTATTTCTAGATTGTACTTGATGTAGAGCTAGAAAAAGTCTTTTTGTTATAAAAGTTTCCTTTTCCTATAGGCAATAGGAGGAAGAATATGGCAAATGCAAAGGGCTGATGTTTTTTTCCTGATCCATTGAGTGCGGTACTGATTTTTTCATTTTTTGTAATTTACCTTCACCTTACTAAAGAAGTACAACAATTTAGCAGACTTCTGATAAATTGTCTGCTCTAGCTAGCTGAAAGATTTTCCTTCATAATTTTATAGCATTCAGAAAGACTTGTTCTTTGCCCTAGTGACATAATTATGGCCTATAACTCAGTATAATCTCATAATATATACAAAAGTGTTTCTATAGAATGTTAGTTGTTGAAGTGTATATCCAGGGGCTTTCATTCCTGCATGAGTTTAAGTTCATGTGTGCATTCTATGCTTCTATTTGTGCCTGTGTTCTCCAACACGTTTGGTTTCTGGGTTTGGGGTTTTTTCTTCTCCTTAGTTGGTGTTTGTGGGTATTTTTATGTCCACAGATGCAGACTGGGGAAGAAATCTCCTACACTGCTAAGTATGTAAAGACAGCTAAAGACTTGCTACTTTTCATTAATGGTTGTGGTGTTTGTATGAAACCAGTAAGGTAGTCTGTTGTCATCACGCTGTATTATAATCACACTGTACCGAAACCCAAATGACTTTTGTGTTGTATTTAAAATATACACATATATATATACACACACACACACACACACACATATATATATACTCCCCCAGTCTTGCAGCTGCCAAGAACTGACTTGCACCTACAAAAAGCCCTGTGCCTTCCTGGGAGTTGGGAGGGCTAACAGAGTGCTTCTGCAGTTGCCACTTGTGTGAAAGATTTTGAGACCCTCCAAAGCAAGTATTTGGTAGGGAAGAGCTGTTTGTAGGCAGTGACAGTATGGGTTGTGCGTGTGAATTTTGTGGAACAAAGTAAGGCTATTTATTGCAGAGCTTCTCAAAATGTATAGTCCAAACAGGGTTCTCCCTGCCATTTCTGTCTTCATCACAGTCTTTCAGTTTTCTGTTTTTCTGGTAAAGAAAGAACTGAAATTAGTTTTATCTAGTATGTCTAGTCACAGGGAGGTGAAGCGTGAGCATGTCCTTCACAGATGCTGCAAGAGATCCCTGGTAACAGGGCACATTTGTGTCTCCTGTGTTACTCTGCATGTCATCTCTGACCTTTACTGAAAGTTTCAGAGCAGTACTTACTAAAGCATCAGAGAACTAAAGATTTGTGTTCCTGTGGAATGACATTTAGTTGTGTACTGCCAAAAGTGTGCTTATTTACAGCAGTTCTATTGCATTTGTAAAGAAAAAAGTGTCGCATGGAACGAAGTATTATTATCCGGCAGATTAATCAAGAGTTCACTCCAAGAGCATATGATAGACTTGTATCTCCATGTTCGCTTTATCAGACTTTATATCTGTTCTTTAAGATTCTCTCTCTCTTTTTTTTTTCCTTTTCTCTTTCCCCCCCTTACTTTTGTTCAGGTGTTAGTGCCATTGAGGTAGTAGTACAACATGGCCTGGCCACGCCTGAAGGTCTTACTGTAGATTGGATTGCAGGAAACATCTACTGGATAGACAGCAATTTGGACCAAATTGAAGTAGCAAAACTAGATGGCACGTTGAGGACAACGTTAATAGCAGGAGCTATGGAACATCCAAGGGCTATTGCTTTGGATCCCAGATATGGGTAATTAAAAATAGATTACTTTTTTGTGCTGCAGAGTATTTTAAAGATAGATGTTTAAATGTGAGATTATTTGATTTTCTTCTTTGCTGGGAGTTATAGTTCCTGACCTATCTTTAAGAGTTCTTGAAAATGTATTTTGAGTGAAATACAATCCATTATCAATGTGTTTTGCCCCATAAGAAAAGGTGAGTTGGGAGACACGGGGGTCTCTTTATTGGCAAATTACTTCCTTTGCTATATGATTGTTTCATTTAATTTTTAGTGTGGATGATAGTAACTGGAGGCTTTGGTCTAACCTTCCTGTGTGGTTAATGGGCAGATTTAGGTATTGCCAAGGCGATTTATCTGACTTAGAGACTGATTTTTTTGATGAGACTATAAAAGTATAGCTTAGATGTTACTGGAGGACTAGAAGATGAGTGAGGTAAATCTCACCTTTGATGTTTGGTTCTCAAATCTTTAAAACGGAGATAATGCTTGCCAACTTCTGTTGGTGTTTTTTTGTACCTGTTGATAAAAGGTATTCTATAAACTGGTATATTTTTAATCATAAGCAACTGAGTGTAGTAGATTCAGCCTACTACCATAAATATGTATTTTAATTAATGCCTGTCATAATTAAATGTTTCTAATAAATATTAAAAAGGCTTCATACTATCAAACAAAATATTAATTAAAACATGCCAAAATTGTGGTTTTTAGAAAAGTATGCTTAAATTAAAACTTTGCCTAGTCCCTCTGGGACGAAGAATTCTGAATTAGGAAGTACATGCTTTAATGAGTAAGGACCCTGCCCTCTCAATTCAGGTGCTAGAAAGCTTGTTTACAGAGTGCATCACTTATCTATAGAGGTCTTTAAAAAGAGGGTATCTTGTTGGCAGAAGAATTGGCAAGCAGATCATAGAATAAAATCATAGAAAGTTTTGGGTCGGAAGGAACCCCTAGACGTCATCTAGTCCAAACCCCCGCAGCGAACAGGGACACCGCTAACTAGATCAGGTTGCTCAGAGCCCTGTCCAACCTGGTCTTGAATGTTTCCAGGGATGAGGCCTCCACTACCTCTCTGGGCAACCCGTTCCAGATAAGTTGTTCAAATTAAATGGTTGGGGGGGGGGATCAAATCACCACTTCCTGAAACTGAAGGCGTAATCTGCCTTTTGAAAAGCTAGAAGGAATTGTGTGCTACGTTTTGTTAGAAGTAAGGAAAGAATGAAATTATTTAACACAGATGAGAACAGCTCTTCAGTCTTTTCACAAATAAATATGAATAAAGAAACAGTGGTGATTCGAAGTAGATGTTCATGTTAGGATTGCACAAACCCCGTATCCCGCTACCGTAGCTCCGTGCCTGTGATTCCAACGTGCAGTGAGGCTGAGCCTGTGTTCCCAGTGCACCCACACACAGATGCACGTATGCGACATACGTAAATGTATATACACGTACACATGACTGGCCATATGACAAACAGCACCAGAGGTCTCATCCTGTTAACCGCTATGGCTATTAAGGATGAAGGTCTTTTAGTGGGAAATATATGTGGATTCCTCCAGGAGCTGGGTTTAGACACTGAATCTGCTGGTGCTGACCCCAGGATTGCGGGGCTGCCTGGCTGCTGGCTCCGGGACGTATCAGCCCCCGCAGCTGCACCCACACGTGCCGATGGTGCAGACCACATCGCACATGCTGCCGTGGCTCCTACCCGGCAGCTGGCCCTGCGTCCTCGCTGTCCCCAGCTGCCACGCACATGCCTGTGAGCATCTCTCAGTCTCACTGCCCGGCAGCCTGGCCTCCCAGTCCCGCTGTGAGGAAAGGCCTTACTAGCATGTAAGGACTCAAGCTGTCTGATGTTACTTGATGAAAATTTTTTACAGTCTGACTCCCTGCAATTAGCTCTTTACAACTATTTAGAAGTTCTCATAGCAAAGGTATTCTTTTCCTTTATCAAATGAAAAAAGTGTTGTATGTTGGTGAAAACTTTGTAAGCTAAGAAAAAAATATATTTTTAGCCTTTTGGTGACACTGCTTCTGTTACTTAAGAAACTTCTTTGGTCATACAGGTGAAAGCTCTCCTTATTGGAAAAAAAAATCAGAGATAGTGCATAATTGAGAAAGCCTACCATACAACACTTCAGTTTTCTTAGCAAGACTTACCTGTGTAAAATTCGTTAGGTACATACCAAAATCTAAGGGTCTTCGCTGGAACACTCTTAATAATAAATGGAACTCTCTAGTTCACCAGGTTCCTTAATCCCTGCTACCTCAAATCACCTTTCTCCCCTCCCCATCCTCCTCATCTGTGGATTGCTTTCAAAGGCTCTCTTTTTATTTTTTTTTAATGAGCTGTGTTTCCAATTATAGAAGAAAGATGAGACAAGCTGTTACTTGCATTAATGGACATGAAAAGGGCACACTATTGAATGTCTAGTTTTTAAAAAAACTTCTTCAGTTTCATGGTTACTCTAACACAAATAATGAAATTATTACTTAATCCTCCATGTTATCCTATTGCTTCAAGGAATTTTTATAGTTGCCTAAATGCATCTAAGTTTATTCCTTCCATTTTAAACATGTGAATGTTTGGACTTTTTTTCCCAATTGTTGTCTTACTGGACCATTTGAAATTATTCTGCATGCTTTAGTATTTTCTTATATCTCTTTTCCTTTCATTTTCCTATCACCAGAATTCTGTTTTGGACAGACTGGGATGCAAATTTTCCTCGCATTGAATCTGCTTCCATGAGCGGAGCAGAAAGAAAGATCATATATAAGGATATGGATACTGGAGCCTGGCCTAATGGCCTTACTGTAGATCACTTTGAAAAAAGAATAGTATGGACAGATGCCAGGTAAAGTGACAACAGTATTCTTATTATCTGTTTATAAAAACTCGTTCTTGAATAGAAAAATAAGAACTGCATTGTAAGTGGAATGTAGATGTGTACATTATGCATGTAGAGAGTCTGGACAAGGTCCTCTACAGCCTACTGTAGGTGACCCTGCTTTGGCAGGAGGGTTGGACTAGATGACCCACAGAGGTCCCTTCCAACCCTGAACATTCTGTGATTCTGTGATTCTGAGTCTTCTGTGCAAACATACAGCATGTACATGTCCTTAATTGTATTACTGTTAGACATAATTTCTTCATGGTCTGTATCAGACCTTAATGGCTGTCACCAGGCTTCTTGGGGACCTCCTCCCACACACCCTGCCTGCAGTCCCAGGACCCTGTTCCAGCACAGCTCCAGAGCACCAGCCTCCAGCCCACCCGCGGCACTGACCTCCAGACCCCAGCCCAAAGCGGCCTTCAGGCCTGACCCTGACTCATCACCACAGGGTCTTCTGCTGATGTGGACTCAGGGTTGATGCTGGCCTGCCTTGCTTGCCTCGCCCGGGGCAGTGGGATGTGGCCCTGGACAGTGCAGCCTCTGCCTTGCCGGCCATAGTGTCACCCATGGCTCCTGGCTCCCTGTGCGTTAGAGAGCAAGGGACTGTTAGTCCTCCCGGACATTTACACATGGAAGACCCAAGCTATTTCACTGCTTTTTCTGTAAGTTCATTGAATCATAGAATCTTTAAGGCTGGAAAGACCTCTAAGATTATCAAGTCCAACTGTTAACCCAACACCACCATGCCTGCCATTGGAATGGAAACTGATTTTCCTGCTGTATTTTCACAGTGTGGAGGTAAATTTGACTTTTAAAAACAGTACACGAGCAACCCAGTATTTCATATCCCTAGTTAAATAATGTGAACTAAATCAACTCTGCAGTTAATGATTACACTGTAAACATTCTTTCTTCTTACCAGGAAGAGTAATATTTTCATGCATTTTGCACCTATGTCATAATGGTTGTGTGATTTTGATTTTATTTGCATGTAATCTTAAATTTGGGGTTATCTTGTAGATCGGATGCCATTTATTCTGCCTTATATGATGGAACCGGCATGATAGAGATTATACGAGGTCATGAATATCTTTCTCATCCTTTTGCTGTTTCTTTGTATGGGAGTGAAGTATATTGGACAGACTGGCGAACCAATACACTTGCAAAAGCTAATAAATGGACTGGCCAAAATGTCAGTGTAATACAAAAAACAAGTGCTCAGCCATTTGATCTTCAGATATATCATCCAAGTCGTCAACCACAAGGTAACTATTTACAGGATTAATAATTATTATTCCAGTGGGAGGGGGAGGGGGAATTCATATACAGATATTTGTATAAAAAATGAATACGCCTTTAACCTACAGTTCTTAATCGAATGTCATACTCAGCACTAGTGTTCCTTGGGTGGTAATAGAATCTTTATTCGAACCAGAAGCTTCATGGGATCAGTGTCTGTAAATACTGCCCATTTGGACTCTTGTTCTTGATCTGTTTCAAATATAGCATAGAACTACATTTTTTTAAAAGGCTTCCAACTTATTTGGTTAACTGGAACAACTAGTCTGACAAAAGTAAACACAACAATGTTAGCTATCTGTCTTTTGCTTCTTTACGGAGGAGGGTGCACTTTTTTGTGAAATAAACTGTGTATATAATTGTTAGTTGTAAATACTCACTTTGTGCTGTAATTTGCCTTAATTTACTTGTTCACTTGCCTATGTCTATTTGCTTCTCAGTCTTCTTGTTCACTCTTAGGACTGAATAATTTAGATTCCACCACTGCACACTGCTATTTTTCTACCTAAATAGCCCCAATTGGGTGTTGTCCATAAACTGACGCTTTTCCAAAGCATATCATATTCACTTGAGAGCTTTTATTTTAAAATAACATTTACAATTTTCAATTTCAAATCAACACAGTATGTCTTTCATGGGAGAGTGAACTTAACGTGCCGGAGGCATGAGTTTGGAGGTTAAAACTTCAAGAAGCATCAAAACTTACTTTTGATGTGGATACCAATCTAAACTTAAAAGCAGTTACAGTATATGCATTAATTAAATAATAGGAAATACTTCAATTATTTCTTGATACTTTTTTTGTAACTTTAATTTCCCATTTTCATCTGTATAAAGCATACCTCTTCATGTGTATGTATTTCCATTTCAATTCTATACCAGCTTTTATAGTATAACATCAACTTATACCAGAACACTGCTGTACAATTATGGTAAGTGCATAGGCTTTGTGATTAGATAGATAGTCCAACAGCAGTTGTGTATTTACTGATCTTCAGCTACTGTAACTTAAGAGAAAACTTGAAAATGAAAACTGACCAGAATTTATCTATCTGGTTTAATGAAATATTCTTTTTAATTCCTAATGATGTTCCTATGATCTCAGCTGAAGCTTGAAATGATTTTTTCACTGAATATTGAATCTCTCCTTCAGATGGTAAATATTGAGTGAGGAAATTTAAGTTATTGACTTCATTGGTCGTACGTGTGAAGGTTCATGAGGACCAAGAAAGAAATCACCGAGTAGCCCATTAAGTTGCACATCTAGTATTTTTCTGGAGTATAACTGTATTTATTACTTCTCTGAGGATTATGAGGATTACAGATACAGGTATTTTATTTAACTGGTGTAAAACTATTTTCCACTCTATATTTTCTGGCTTCAGTTATGGCAATATATAGACTGTACCTAAGCATGTTGCTAATAACATAAGAAATAATTAAATACAAATCAATTGCAGAGGGACTTGGCACACTTCACTGTGGTTTCATCCTGATACCTACCTGTTGGTAGCACTATGTGCTACTGGTCCAAACACATCTTCCTGCCTTCCCTTGTACTTGCTTTTTTCCCCTACTGCTGTCCAGTTGAGGATAGGTGAATCCAAGATTCTTGGTACGGCGCTGACAATTGGCAGTATTCTTTCTAACAGCTATCTCCACTTTGACCATCATAAAAAAGAGAATTTTAATTGAGCTTTATATTTCCTCCTTCTCTGACTTCTCGAATGTTGACCGCTTCAAAGTCCCTGTATTCCTGACTTGGGAATTATAAATGTTAGTGGAAATAGTTGGAAAGTGTTGGTATGTAGCAATTTACTAGGAGTCCTTGGACTTCCGAGTCAGATGCTTAACTTCATTCAATGTGAAATAAAGAGGATGAGGTGGTTAGATGAAGTAGTAACGATATAATAGGATGCTGAGCAGAAGAAAATGGTTCTGATTAAACTTCGTCAGTTATTTTGTTGGAAGGATACTTGGAGATCAGTTCTCTCAGTGGATCCCTGTGTAAAATGAAATAAGTAAAGTGACATTTTTTGATATGTGTATAGCTACGTTGATATTAAAAATAAATTTAAAATTACAAAATCAAGTATAGGACAGGAAGACATTATTAGGATATTGCTGACAATTTCAAAACCCATTCTTGGAAGGAGATACATTAGGGTATTGATCAGAAAAAGAAGAGAGCTCAGAACCTCTCAATCACAGCTGAAATGACAGCTTTCTCAAGGTAGTCTAACTCTTCAGTATAGCTTTTCTATACTCATGTAGCAAATCTTTTATTAGTTATATCAGCTGTCAGAGGGAAGGATCAAGTCTCTGTAGGCTTTTTTATATTTTTATATCAATAACTCATGGTTTATTTGTAAACAACAAAACAGATCATCCGGAACAGAACAAGTCATCATTAATGAATGAGGTGCGTTGACCTCTTATTGATTACACATATATTTAAGTTTACTCCAGCAACTATTCTTCTGCAGTGGTCTTACTGTCTCATATTTCCCATGAGCTGCTTATTCTTCCCTAGTAACTTCACCATCGCTATTTCTCCATCGCCTGTCTTTGATCTTCTGTAGGTTATTTAGTGTAAATGGGCTTAACGATACAGATTACCTAGGGTAATAATAATACATGTGTTGTAGATACCACATCTGTAATAATGCGTAGTTAACATGTGAATATATACTTTACATACACATGTGTACATATATGTACATATATACAAATGTAGATGTCATTTTTTCTCCTTGTTTTTACAGTTTTGAGTTCAACGTTGCATTCTGACGTGCTTCAGATACCGTCAGATGCATTTTCTATTAGTAAATTAAGTTTTGTTGTTATGGGACACATATGGGTCATATCTAGCTATGGCTATATAGCTGTCACTTCTAGCTGTAGAAGCCCTTGGGATGTGTCCTGCAAAATACCAATGCTGAAAAAAAATTGAATATGTGTTTTTATTGTAAGATATAACAAAAGACAGTGACTTAATTTGTATGTAAACATTGGAAAGTAAAAAAAAATGCCACTGGAGTGTAACCACCAATTAGTTATAAAATGTTCCATGATTTCTGGATAGATTTCAACTCTTCTGCTAAAAAGTTGATGGTAATAGAAACTACTTCAGAATTCAGATCACTTAAACTTGGGTTATTGACTTTTTAGAAATGATATTTTGTTTTTCTTCTCACCCAGAGCTTGTAGTGATCAGTAAGCTATCCAGACTTTTATGTTAGTAGGTTCTGAGCAATCTTTACATGAAAACATTAAATCCTGACAATTTTGTATGGCTTTGTGAATGACTTAGAACCCACTTCTGCATTAGTTATATGTAGAAGACCACGGATATAGCTCTAATGTAAATAAGTACCAGCAAGTAAAATTGTCCCTGCACACTAGTAGTCAGAAGGTTTGAAGAATGCTCTCTAATAGCGTGCGTTGAAAGGAGGAGAGCAATGAATACAACACACTGTTAGTTCTTGAGTCTAAGCGTGGTGACAACTGTGATAAGGACTCGCGGTGAACCACTCATCTACCCTGCAGTATGTGACACATACTGTCAGGATACATTTTTCTAATGGTTTTAGTTTAAAATAATAATGACTTTACATTAAAGAATGTTACTGTTTTCCAGGGGATGTCAAGTTCCTTGGGCTTTGTTACTTTTTGAAGTAAGCCTTTTACAAGAATTTTTTTTTTTAGGCTAGGGTACTGTTCTACCAAAGCTGTCTGACTTCTGGACAAAAGAGTGCGTATGCCCAGGATCTTAATATATGGGTGGAGTAAATATGCATCTCTGTGCACCCTTTTCGAGTAATGGTTTTTGCTATTTTTTCTAATGAGTCACTTTGTGATCTTTGAGGATTTGAGGAACTGTGTTCTATATTTGGTGTTTTCATAGTAACAGTGGAGTCAGTTCCCATTAGCCATTTCTTGCTGTCAGAAAAAGCAACTATTTTCTGTTTGGACTGGGGCCAGACGATGTCTATAGAGAGAAGACTATAGCCTAGGGGAAAGATCAGTCAGCATTCCATGGTCACAGATACCTTGGCCTCAAGGCAAGGTTTAAGCTATAGAAGAGTTTTCAGCTGTTATTTGCCAGAATCAAGAAGTTCAAATATCAAGTTGTGTAACTGCAGCTTTTATTTTATGATGTAGAAAACACAGAGTATGATTTATGATTGGCCTATTGGGTTTGCTCTAAATTATTCTCTTTCAATGTAAGCAATTTCTTTCTACAAATCTCCAATACCTACCCGTATTGGAGCTAGAGATAAATGATGATGCTATGTGATTACTTCTTAATTTTTCTTTTGATTTTGTAGAAATTTTTCAGTGAATGAAAAAAATATAGCATGCAGTGTAAAATCCCAAATTAAAATTAGCAGTAGATTTACTTTGCAAAATGTCAGTGTAAATGTTGTACTGAAGGGCAAACATTTTGTAGTCTTATCTCCATAGGTATACATCTGGGTCACCTGTGTCATTATTAGCTTGGAGAATACTTCATGCCACATATTTTGATTGAAATAAAGTAGAGCAGAGCTAAATAAATTCATGTAGCCTAAAGCAACATTATTTCAGTTAATCTAGGACAGGTGCTAATTTAAGGTGGTGAAGTTACAAGGGGATATTTGTATGGATGATAGGTTCACCTGGCAATAAACCACGGGGGATTGTGGAAGGCTTCATGATCTAATGCAGAATGATGTCACATCTTGGGAATAGGAGTTTGAGACCTACTCATCTTCACAGAATCAAAGCTGTGTGTCAGGAATGCTATTAAGGCAGCAAACACAGGCTTTCTAGGAAGAATATTTTCTCAACTACCATTACATTTTATATATCCACTTGCTGCAAAGAACAAGGTCTTCTATTTTAGGCAGAAGAAGTTGTACCAGGAGATGTGCTACTGAGCAGATAGTGATGAGAGGAGTAAATACAGTGAGATGGAAGGATCACAGCTTGCAAACAGTTAGAAAGCTGTGAATTCCTCACACATTCCCCAATTTTTTGCACTTCTCAAGCATATTACTTTGAATAAAAAAAAAAAAAACAACCCACAAAAATAAAAAAAACCCAACCACACAAAACATGGTCATGACATTATTTTTGGTTTTGCAGATTGAATTTTTATAGACTAAAACTCAGGACAAGCAGTATAACTGTTGAATGTAAAGTATATGGCTACCACTGGCCTCTTTTGTGATTAAAAGATGAAAAACATTTATCTTCATAACACTGTTTTGTCACAATATTCTGTTGAGGCCTGGATTGCCAGGTGTTTAAAATAAATAGCTTTTTACAGAAATGTATCTTAAGATGCACATGAGTAAATTTTTGGCTATTTTATTTTGGGAGGATTTTAAAAATTTGAATAGCTTCAGATTTTATCACAGACTACTTATGTACATTCTTCGTACTTCAAAACTAGCAGCAAGATTGGTATAGTTATTACAAATCGTGCACAATATAGACAATCTTTCCGAACTTTAAATTAGATTCCTTTGTGCCTTGTGACAGTTCTATTTTTGGTTTAGGAATTGTAAAAGCAGTCTTTCCTACTTTTGTCTTTACTCAGAGTGCTGTCGTTGACCATGGCTGATCAGTGCCTACAAGAGGGTACGGGCCTAGGGGAAGGTAACAGCCATGCTCCACCCGTGTAGCATGGCAGCTTCCAGTAACCCGTGGGTTAAACTCAATGGGTTTCGAACCTAAAATGGTATCTTTGTGCTTCAAAGGCTTGAAAGCCTTTGAGTGATTCTTCTGACGTGAACTTTACTAGTTGACTTTTGAACTTGCACAAACTCTTGATGTCTGCAACTTTTGGAGCAGATGGCTCTGGTGCATAACGATGCACTGTGTGAGAGAGGACCTCGTCTTGCTTGTTTTGACCCTAATACTAGATGATTCTGTTCAGCGTGTCCTGGCTCTTGCAATAAGAGGGATATTGGCTAGCTGTTTCATAAATATAAGTATAATCTGCTGCTTCAGAAAAGAATCTTTTGGGTATGGAAGCTATTTCAGTGCTCATCTTCATCTATGTAACCTGAGATTGGTTTTTCCCCTGTATATTGCTATGTATGTATTGAGTTTTAATAGACGTTTTATTTCTGTCACTCTGTCATGTAACTCTTGTGGAGCTTTTCACACTTGGATTTAGTTTAATCCTTTCTTCAGATTTTGTTTACTTGCTTTAACAGCAAATTTCTGATTTTTTGAAAATTTTCTATAAACCATAGCACCTAGAAGTACTGTTGCCTTTGGGCATTCCACATGGTAATACCCTAACATTGCAGCATTTGTTATTCTTTTACATCTGTGTTTCTTATCTGCCTAGTATGTCAGAATGCTTTTTTAAGGTCAGTCATTCCAGGCAGTCCCTTCATAGTTTTGACTTAAAACATTAATTACATTTTTCTCTGTTTGCTTTCTGCAGTACCTTTTAATCTAAAAATGCACACTAAAGGGGGTGGGAACCAGAGAGATCATTAACAAGAGCTTCAGCATTGCCATAAAGCTATCATACTGTATACAATACAGTATCATGACGAATTATGCTAACTTTGAGATAATAACATTCCTATTTATTTTTTTTCATGGTGAATGTGTAAATTTTTGTTAGCTGTTATACTGACTAAATCTTCAAGTGAATGATTAAAAACTGAAGTAGAAGTAGTGAATATAGGAAATAAATATGTATTTTAGAACTAATGCATTCTCTAATCAGTTCTAACTTGCAAATTCCAAAGATTAATGCTAAGATAATCAGATATAATCAGGTAGTATAAAGATTTTAACCTGACTGAGTACAATGTAAGGATCTTTAGCCCTGTGAAAAGCAATACTACAGAAAGTATTGACAGTGAGCAGAGGATTAGATCTATAAGTGGTTTTAAATATGAGTGGGAAGAGATTGTGCACAGTTTAAAAGTATCCTTTTGATGTAACTGTAATGCATGTATTTCAAGGTGTAGGCAGAATTTAATCATGTCGCGCACCATTAATGCGTAAGATTAAAATTCTGCCTAGCTAAAATCTGATGCCAAGAAGGGGCAGGTTCAATATGAAGTCAATATGGAGAAGTAGTTGGTCCATAGTGAATGCACATTCGGAGGTTGTCAGAGCAACTGTTGATTTGTAAGCTGGTGATAGAATGTCTGAGGTGTTTTTTTTTAAGGGTTACTGGTCAAGAAAAATAAACATTTTGTTTAAATACTGTTTAGAGAGCAGTCAAGAAGAAATAGGATGACAGTGACATATGTATATCTGTGTGCAATACTGTAAGAGAAATAGATTGAGAAGCAATCAGCAGTAGAAAACAATTAAAAATGCAAAAGGCTGGCCAGTTGGTGAAAATGCCAGTTCTGTGGGCTGCCATGATCAAAAGGAAAATAGATTGGCAAAAATGATTAGGAAAGGAATAAAGAACCACAGTGACGTGTGGTGCTGTAGAAATACCTATCACACCCATATCTTGAATACTGTATAAAGATCATATAAAACATACCGAGAAAGCTTGACAGCCTGATCAAGAGTATGGAAAAAGTTTTTCTATGAGGACAGGTAAGCTGACGCTTCTTGAAATGCAGCTTCTAGACAGGCTTCTGTGTGATGGCAGTCTGTGAAATCATAAATGGCACGGAGAAGGTGAATAAGGAATGGTTATGTGGCTATTCACAAGAGAAACAGAAGGAAGTGTTAGAACTAGCACAAGGAAATAAAAAAGCCAAATTTTTGAGATTCAAAGCAATAGCATAACTATTCGCCTTCAAGAGAATTAGTTTTTATTAGAAAGTAAAGAATGGGCTTAGCTGTTATTCAGGGAAGGCAGTATGAATATGAAAGGAATATATACATACGTACTGGTAAAAGTAATTTTTAGATTATGATAGTTTACTCCTCCAGTTGTGCATGTGTGTGGAAACAAATACATCTGCTTTATAACCCTTCTTTTTCCACCAATTTTGTATTCCGTGATATATGAAAGGAATTGTAAAGTGGGCAGATAGTACACAAGTTGTACTGTCTCCTTTTTGCTGATGCTCATAGCACACTTTAACCACAAATCTTTCTTTAACATGAACATTAACCAGCTAGTTTTTTATTGTTTCTTCTGTATGTTTTTCTATTTGAATGCCGTACTCAAATAGCAACTTTAGTAGAGAAGAACATAATGCACTACTTGCACAGAAAGACAAGACGGGGACTGTTATTCTTAGGCCCTAAGTAGGTCCTTGCCACAGTCATATGCATATAAAAAGGCTGAGGTTCCACTGAATTTATTGCTTTTTATTGGCAAATAAATTAAAGAAAATGCTGTTTTACAAAACATCTGACTAAATTTTAAATCTTGCAGCTGCAGCATTAAGAATGCCAAAAAATGCAGGAGGTTGAATCATTAGATGATCTATGATGATTCTGTGATCTCCTTCACAAGATTGTCAAAACCCCAAATTCTGTTTCATTTTGGATGTGTAGTTCGTAGAGATAGATGACATATTTACTAATATTGATAGCCCGTTCATAATTTATTCTTATCCTGAAGGGCTCCTGGAACTTTCTTAACTTCAGACTCTTTTCCTCAGCTTCACATTTCTTATCTTCCACACCAAGTTGTGAACTTATTAAGATATCACCCCAGATTTTTTCACATTGTTACTACAGGTACAAGAAAAGTGATGATGTTAAATCTATATTGTCGTTTTTGGGAAAGGCAGAATCAGGTATAGTCATTGTATAAGGATAATAAGGTATTTACAGTCCATTAGCAGTTGAAGAAAATACAAAGTCATTAACCAACAAAAAATGTTTTTAAGCTTATTGGCCCAGCTGGCTTTTTGTCAGAAGTTTAGAAGAGCTGACGGAGAGGTTGTGGGATGCTTCTTTTTGATAAACCTTGGAATAGCAGGACAAACTGCCATGGCTGGGAGGGTGCTGAGTGGCCTCCAGTGCCACCCAGGGCAAATGGGGTGACTTTACAGAAACTTGTAAAAGCTATTTGATAGCATGATGGAAGATGCTGGATGGGATGTCGTTAACCTGTTTATGCAAGGTTTTGAAAGTTTCATTCTTCCTGTAGAACGGGTCAGACAAGTAAGTAGTGAAGGGGTTTGGGAGTTGATGAGTTAAGGAAGTATGCATTGATGAATAAGATAAATGGTTCAGTGAAGCAAACCTTGAGTTTGTCTTCAAATTGCAATGCTTACATTTGAGCTATATTTATTTCTGAAAGAAATTCAAATGTCAGATTTCTCTAGTTATCTAATTACTTATATTGCAGGCTCACACAGCGTTGGAGGAATGTAGTCTAAACTAATTGATTTTGTTAATTATAAGTTTGGCTTTTATGAGTCAGTCATTCCAGCTTCCCTTTTCATCACTAATTTTCTATATTTTTTTTTAGTAAATGGAATAATCATCATTACTTTCTGTTTATGCTTGGAATGTCTCTTCAAGAGTGCTCTGGAACTGCGCGTGTATAATAATGAATGAAGATTATAAGAATAGTCTCTAGGTTTTGTAAGACTGAAGTCGTCTTCTGTCAGCTTTCTTTCTGCTCTTTAAAGGAATTTTAGCGCATCTCGTTCAATCAGTGAAATATAGGAAGCTCCTTGAAAAAAGCTACACTTAAGAGAGGTTTTCCTTTGAGACAAATAGAAATACTTTGGCATGGTTTTTCAAATTATTTTTGCATGTGAGATTTCAAGTTGATGTTCTAGGAGTTAGATCAAATTGAGAGGGAACATTGAATTTGCCAAGATTCATTGCGTAATCTAAGCTTTGACTCTTCACAGAACGAAAGTTGTTGTTCAGGTCCTCATCATGTTAGCATTTTTTTTATCCTATGTGTCCTAGTTAGGAGTGTGGAGTTCTTTACATTTAAATGTTGTAAATAGACTGCAAAATTAATATCTCGGTGGGAAAATTTTATCCAGTGGCTTCATGAAGTTACGGTGATAAATTTTGTGGCTGTTCTGACAACGAAAAAAAAAGAAATATATGCTTGGACAAGAGTTGAATATTAGCCTAGAGAAAGTGATTGGAGTACAAGCTCGCAGGATCAATGCGGCTGGGTTTGTCTTCAAACAGAATTTTCACCACACTCTCACCAGCGTAGCTTATGCTAGTTAGACAAACCTTAATTCCAAAAGGTGTTTTTATATTTCATGTATTTCGTTATTCAATCTTAGCTTCCAATCCGTGCGCTGCTAATGAGGGCAGAGGCCCATGTTCTCACATGTGTCTGATCAATCACAACAGAAGTGCTGCGTGTGCCTGTCCACATCTGATGAAACTCTCTTTAGACAAGAAAACATGTTACGGTAAGTTTGGCTCCCAAAGCCTGACAATTGTATTGATTTTAGGATTTTGGACTGTATGAATTAAAATACATAATCTTACAAACAATCTCTATAGTGCATTTTACTGATGCATTTTACTGATACATTTTAAAGGGACATCTACTTTTTGGGAACAGATAACTTATTCTAATATATGAGGTGTGTGAGGCTTTCATATTTATTACCACAGCCATTTTTTCTGTTGCTTATGCGTATGACACGTTAGCCAAACTTATCTCTGCAAAACAGAAGGATTTATACTGTAAAGTGCGTCATCAGAAAACGGTGAGTCAGGTAAGCCGAATAACAAAAAGGTATTTAATAGCTTAAATCTCTACCTGTTCTTCTAAAGTTTTCTTAGTTTCATTTTCAAGGATTAAGAAAATAAAAAGAAGAGGAAGTATTAGACATGCAGCCTTGCAAGGGAGTTTTATAAAAAATTACAATAAACACTTCTAAGCTATAAAAGCCCTTGAAATGTCAAACAATTGTGTCTATTATCTGTAAAACATTGTACTAAATTACTCTTTTTAGTGTGGATTAGTACTGTTTAGGAAATACAAAAAAAAAATTGTTTGATGTATCAAGAATATTGCAGGGAAAAAAGTTACCTTTACTGTTCATTCACAGACATTTGCTCCAATAATTTAGACTTTTGAGATGAAAAAAATGGAGTTCTATTTTGCCTTTAATGTATCACCCTTGCTTTTCAGTGGATGTCTTAAAACAGTCACTGTTCTTTTGCTTCCACCTGTTTGCCTTTCACTGTTTACATGTACATTGTGGAATTCCTCCTGAGTTTTGCTGTTTGCAAAATTTCCATTACAGTGCTATTCTGTTCCCCTGAGATACCAAATGTTAGTATCTGTTGTGATGTGCAAATGAAACAGTATTTTTTTTGATTGGCGTAAGTGGGGTAAAATTTCTAAAATATCATTTAACTGTTTTTCCTTAGACTTGCAAAAGACATATTGATTTAGTGGTGTAGTGACTTCTTGTCCAGTGTCCAGAATTAATAGATTTCTTCTGTGATTTTGATGCTCCGTAACGTACTTTTTCTCAAATGTCACTAGGCTACCAGTTTTCTGGAGGTGGTAAATCATTTCATATAAACTTTATTTACATGTTTGCAAAGTGATCTCAAGTTAATTACTTTGACTTCTGTTACCAGTGTGGTGCAGAGGATGAGGAGTGACATTTTCCTTTTTTCTAACAGAAAGGAAGAAATTTCTTCTTTATGCAAGGCGTTCAGAAATAAGAGGGGTGGACATAGAAAACCCATACTTCAACTTCATCACAGCCTTCACTGTTCCTGACATTGATGATGTGACGGTCATAGATTTCGATGCTGTTGAGGAACGCTTATACTGGACTGATGTGAAAACACAGACCATCAAGCGTGCCTTCATTAATGGGACTGGCTTAGAAACCATTATTTCAAGAGGTAAATAGCATAACATTGAAGTAAAACCAATTCATTATAGGTAAATGTGTGTTATAAGTATGCTAAAGTATGAGCGTGCAAGTTCGTGTTAGGTATACCTTTCACTAGTGTTGGATAATTGATCTGAACAATAAGAAAGCACAATTTTGTTTAGTCTTCTAGTACATTTTATTGATTCATAACTCATTTTTATTTAAATAAATTGGGATGTAATTGTATCATTGCTTTTATACAAGATTGAAATGTGTAGTAAGCAATAGAAATGATGTCTTCTGGGGAAGTTAGAAAGAATAAAGATGAAAAGCAGAAAAGTAACAGCATCCTGGCATAGCTTTGCATTGAAGAATTTAAGGTGGATTTCCTATGTCCTTTGGCTATCTGTGCTGGCCTGGCAAAGAAATTACCTCCATCAGAGTTACTTTTTCTTCCAGTCCATGTGGATATTTCTGCTTTGGCACCGTTGTTGAAATACACAATGTGGTAGCTTTGTAATTTTGGTGATGCAAAAATTCAGCATGTGTGTGATTATTTTTAGACAATAAATGTAATGCTGATTTTTAAGGAAGTATTTATGGAGGATTTCTCAAATCTTCAGTGTGGTTTCCGTGTTCTTATTGCAAATGTATCAGGCCTAAGAAGAAAAATAACAATTATTAATTCTTGGCAACTAGTTCATAAATATATCTGAATGGAATATGGACAATATTGTTAAAAAAACGTAGAAGACATTGTTTGGTTTTTTTCCTCCAAGACTGAGAAGAATCCAGATAGAAAATCATAAGAACAACTGCTTTCACTTTCCACAGATATTCAGAGTATTAGAGGTCTTGCAGTGGATTGGATATCGCGTAACTTGTATTGGATTAGCTCAGAATTTGATGAAACACAAATTAATGTGGCCCATTTAGATGGTTCCTTGAAAACCTCAATCATCCATGGAATCGATAAACCCCAGTGTCTTGCAGTTCACCCAGTAAAAGGGTAAGAGATCTGTGGTTTTAATAAATAAACTCCGGTAAAAGTTATCAGAAGATTTTTTCTTTAATCAGATTTTGAGATTGTTCATTCTGTTCTCTATCAAACTTGAAGCAGATGCATGTGTTTAAAAGATTTTTTGCTGAGAATTTTTTGAGTACTGCTTCCTTACCAAAGCTTACTGTTGATAAATCATTAGTTGTGTATTTGCCTGCTTCAAAACTTACAAGTGTTTTCAATACTTATGCATTACAAATACTGTGTACATAAAGCAACATTATAAATATGTTCATTTTCTTCTTCAGTAAGCTCTACTGGACAGATGGTAACACAATTAACATGGCAAACATGGATGGCAGCAACAGCAAAATACTTTTTCAGAATCAAAAAGATCCTGTTGGTAAATACCTTTTTTTCCTTTTTCTTTTTTTTAATAGTGCTTTATTATGGGCATTATCTGGAAATTCTATTTAAGTATACTGTCGTGTTTTTCATATACTACATAACAGTGATAAGAATAGGAATAAAGACATGCAAAACATTAATGTACTTTTGTGTTTCATAATTTAAGATATTTTTAGTGCATTCTAATTGAAATCTAGTTCAGTGGGTTAAGTATAGTATTACTAACTTCTACGATTACAGTAGTTGTGTAGACTGAGGGTGAACGCATCTGTATCTCTGAATCCTTAGATCATGGGTAAAAAATTGTAGAGAGTAGGGTTTTTATAAGGTGTGAATATATGTGAGAGGATACTTTGACTGGAAATATAGAACCTTCCTCAACAGAATCCCTGTTCAAATCATAAGGAGACATATGGCATAAAACAGAGACCACAGAGATTTAATTGTTTTTCCTTTCTTCTTGGCAGTCTGAAAGCGTGCGAAATCATGAAATATGTAAAGTGTAAAATATGTACTATGTGAAGAGTGTAAAAATATGTGTATGTATGTACAGGGAAGATACAGCTTGCACCTGTCTATTGCTGAAAAACTTTTTAACTGATAGACATCATGGCTTGGTCTTATTGTCACTTGGGATAGACAGGAAAACAGATTGTGTTGCATGTCTGAGGAAAAATGATTGGATGCACTAAAGATAAAACAAGTTTTAAATTTCCAGTATCAAACTCTGAATTCAAATGTATTCAAAATGCCTGTTTCGGTGGTTTAAATTATTCTTATCATTAGCATAGTGCATTAGGCTGTATTCTGGAGTTCTAAAAGGCTCAAATACTGACATATAGGTTGAAAAAGGAACTAGTCACTGGAGTTCCATTAAACTGCATTCTTAGGGATTCTGAATTAGTGCTTAATTTGACTTTTATACCTGGTGAGGCAGATCATTTGATCACTGGTGTCGAACTTATTTTCAGTTAATCAGTTTGTTGTAAAACTCTGAAAATAGAAACCATGCATCCATTGAATTGTTTAAGGAAATGGCTATTATTAAATTGTAAAGCATTGTATTCTTATGAAGTTTTGAAATAGCTTGGATAAATAACATTTAAAAACACACTGGACCCACACTCTCAGCTATGTTCAAAGGACTCCGTAATTATAGCTTGCCGAGGGGGAGGTGGTCTTAGAGTTTGGTTTTGTGAGGTTTGGGGTTTTTTTCGAGTTCAGTCCTTTCTTCTAAACAAACTTAGCGTTTCCATTTTGCTCATTGTTATAGTACAGCCCTATCTGCTATTTTATTTCATTTTCCAGACTCTCTGCTTGAATACCTCTTGCTAATTTGTTCTTTCTTTTGAATATGTAGCATAGTCTACAAACAAAATTGTTGTAGATGTGAACCAAAAATGTTCTTGAGACAGACTCTTGAAATATTCATCTTAACTTTTCTAAAACAAAAAACCCCAAAATTTATTTCTTAAGTATGCATGTGCATTTAGCAGAGAAATAAACATAAGGATTTCCTAATTCTAAGCACTATTTTTTTCACCTGAAATGTGATGAGTGATAAACAGTTAAAAACCTTCTATAAGTCATTAAGGTGGGAAAAGTGAACAAAAATTCCAAATACTGTGTCTATAATTCATCTAAACTGTATCAGCGGTGTCCAACATTTAACTGATTTAGGCAGTATGAATGAATCCCATCTTTAATGTTCCTGGAACACACTGTTTCCTTAAGCTTCCACTGCTTTTTCAAGAACATTTCCACAGGTAAAAAGAAAGTTAGAGGAACATACCATAAATGTTCAAAAAATGCTATCAAGATTAATTTCCTTGAACTTCAGTGATGCACCAAATTAAAACAGCAAACTTGATTTTCTGGTAGTAGAAGCTAAGATCTCATTATGTATATGGCTTTAAGATTGGAACCTCTGTGTATGAATTGCTGAAATAATCTTTGTGATACACTTTTTAAATAGTGGCATATTTCTGGAAACTGGAGTAAGGAAATTGGAAAAGACGTGTGCAAATAGTGATGGCTTAAGTCATAGTAATATTCTTTTTTTTTTTAAAAAAAAAAAAAAAACAATAGAATTCTCTGAGACGAATATTTTAAAATCCTCTGGAGCAGTTGTCCAAATTCATCATACATGGTATTGGTGTATGGTTTCAGAAATAATATGTTTTCTATTTTCTTGAACTTTCCTTTTTTTCATCTAATTAAAAGTTTGAGTAAAACATTTGTCTGCTCTAGGTGACCCGGCTTCGGCAGGGGNGTTGGCCTAGATGACCCACAGAAGTCCCTTCCAACCCCTACAATTCTGTGGTTCTGTGATTTTTTTTCAGTAACCCAGGGCAAGTGGAAAATGGCAGGTATCCCTAGAAAAGGAAATCGATGACACTGAAATAACTAAGGCAGTTTTAAATCAGCAGACAGAAGATTGTTCAGTATTTTTGATGGACACAGTACCATTTTGAAACCTCTTCTGGTGTGGTGGAAGAGTGTAGATGAACTATAGAATAGGATTATTAGCCATAAGAGTTTGCAAACGTGGTGGATGTGGTTTATCATTATACACGAGTACAGGATTACTTGTAATATGTTTCATTTTAGGATTGTGAATAGCCTTACTTTGGTGGAAAGAGTCTTTCAGTATGTATGTGGAATATCCTTGAAATAGAATTCCGTCATAATCTTACCAAAACAACTGAACATTCGTTTTATCATTGCACATTTTTATTGAATATTTGAAACTTTCAGTAGTTTACGCTGAAAAACTGTTTAAAAAAAAAAAAATAGAAGCTGCTGTAGTGTCTACTTTTCAGGTTTTTTTGTTGGAGAAGTAATTTTTAAAGCATGTGTTAGGCAAAAATAACTTGAAAGATGTGATGGATCATCTGAATATTTTAGTGTAGTCCCTTTCTAGGTCGTTTTCTAGTTTCTGAGTAGAGCAATGGTTCTTGTAACTTTTTTAGTTAAGCTCTCTCTCCTTTGTCTGTTGTGCCACAGCAGAGGATCTGAGGTGATCTAAAGAGGTCCCTTCCAACCAAAATGATTCTGTGATCTGCCATCTATATTTCAATTGCCTGTTAACAAATTTTTGAAAACTGAGTTGTTGATTTAGAGGGCATAAAATACCCAAGCAAAAAAAAGAAATGAAAAACAAACTCCCTCCCTCCTCAAAGTGAGAACACTGACCTACATGAAATTCTGGATACCAAAAGACATTGAAAAAATGGACAAACTGCAGAAGAAGGTGAAGAAAACACTACTACTTAATTCCACATAAGACAAAAGCAATAGTAGCACCTGAAGAGAAGATTTGGTCTCTTGAAATGCTCACCCATTTCAGTACCAATGGGTGTCCTTCAAGAACCCAGCTCATTGCAAATGCCCTAAGCACAGGGTATGTGGAAGAAGTTGTCAAGAAAACATATTTTTGTTTTTGTTTTCACATGCCATCTAGTCTTTATTGACTGCAATTCTGAATGCAGGATGTATTTCTGACCTGCAATGTGGGAGGAAGCAGCACACTTCCAGGGTATATGAAGTCTTTCCTAGATTCCACCCAACCACAATTCAGGAAGCTAGAGTTAGAAGAAGTTGCTTGTAGACTGCTGAAAAAAAAGAAATGACGCTATACCTCTCTGGAGAAGATTTTTAATCTTTTATTTCACTGGGTTTTTTTATAATACACCTATATTTTCACTAATACGTAGATCTGGAAGATACCTTTCATAATATTAGATTGTTTTTATCTCTCTTATAAGGGCAGAGGGTACCATCTGTGTAATTGTTTCTCTGACTTTAGATTTTAATTTTGGGAAGCTCTCAACCTGTGAAGGCCTTGTCTGCAGTCTGTTCATGTCCTGTGGGAAGGAGGAGTTGGAGATGGTTTTGGTTTATAACTTGTACCACCAAGGTCTATGTGCAGGAAGGATACATGTTAGAGCAGGTGACAGTCCTTTCAGTGTATTTTCCTTTACGCCCTTTACTCAAAACAGTTCTAAGAGCTCACCCGGAACACTAGCAGTTCCCATCTAGCTGATGATTCTGGGCTTTTTGAAGCACTCTGATGCTTTGTCTTCAATTGATGGGCCTGTCTTCTTTCCCTTCAGTTTTCTGAAGACCAAAACATGCAGTATTATTTTCTTAGTCAATAAATGAGCAGTGCTATCCGTTCAGTGTTGCAGTGGACACACAGTGCTGCCATCTGGTAGCTGCTTAAGTAGTAAATATTTCTGTTCTATAATCCATGTGTTCAGGTTGACTTTGGCAGCTGGGACATAAGGTGTGAGCCAGTCACCTGCATTCAAACGCATCATGAATGTCTGTGATGCTTATGCCTAATAAGTCATCTATTTTCATTAATAAAAAGAGGACAAGTCCTGAAACAATCTAAATAAACGTGCTCTGCCTACATTAGAATTGATATGTTTTCACAAAGGTTGTTAATATTTGGAACAGCACAAAGGGAAAATACTTTGGGAAGAAAAACGTGGTAGACTTGAGTAGAAGGAGGTAAGCATGTTATTTCTGTCAGTTGCTGCTGTGTAATTGGAATACCTATGTGTAGAAACACTGGTTTAATATCTCAAGAAGTAGAAAACTTGACAAGATAACATTGTAATTGCTGTGTAGATTGCATTCACAGCAACCCCATAAATAGATCTGTCTAGGTGAAATCCGTGAGCAGCTGACTGGTTGTAGTCAGGAGTTACAGGGAATAGCAAACGCTGTCCAGCTCGGGGTAAGGAACCCGTTATGCTTGAGTGTTACTTGTGTAAACCACAGCAAGGTTTGTCTATGTTCCCAGGAAAGTTTCCTGTGCCAGGCGTAAGCACCGCTTCTCTCCAAGGTCTGTGGCACTAGCTCTTTGCTTTGAGCAGTGCTTGTTGTACAGGCGTGAGAACACATATGTGCAGAGAGGTGCTGCAAGGTCAATCTCTCCTGCAGCAACTACTCAGGATCCTTATCCTCTCTCGAGCTTAGTAGCTGGTTTTTTTCTGGGTGATACACTTGCAGAGATGGGAAAAAAGTATCCGTAACTGCAAAGGAACTGGGAAGCCGTTTTTGAAAAGCTTAGAAAGCAGACACCTTTTGGCTTACTACGTCAAACGTGCCTGAAGAGGCAGTGGCGTGATGCCAGCTGTAAGTATTGCAGCACATGGTACTACCTTCTCCTGTCAGGGTTCTGAAAACAGATCTGACTTTCCACACAAAAGCAGTTTACAGGGTGGAAGAAGAGTACTGTACCTATGGCTGACCTATGCAGCGAAATACAGTATTTCTTGGCAACTTGCTGGGGGATACCTCGCATGAATTCTGGGGAAAGTCTAGTACCAGAGCAAATTATGATGACGTGTATTGTCACCACGCCAAGCGTATTTCTCTGTGGAAAATCTCCTGCTACGATGACTTGAATGTTTTTAAAGGATTATAGAAGTCCGAAATACGTTATCTCTTAGCTCTTTGCTCTTACTTCCAGAAGATTATATGTTTGTTTGTTTAGTAGGTTATTTTGAAAATGTTTTTATTTCTACAGTTATCTTGCTTATAACTCCGAAGAACTGATCGTAGGGTTAGTTCACTGTGAAGCAAAATTAAAATTAGTGCTATAAATTTATTGAGAACTAGTATCAGGTTTTGGGGTTTCAGCATTCTAAGCAGAGGGCTGTGCATGCAGGGAGAGAACAGGCTTTTTGTAGTTCTGAATCATGAAAAGTAGTTTGTTTTGTAAGTCTTTATGTATTCATAATTTTAGAATATAAATGAAGCATTCTGGTTTGCATTTACTAGTGGTTAATGACCTCGCTAAAGACCTCAGTTCATTCAAGTAATTGTTTATTGCCATATAATGCTCTTTCATCGGTCAGTCACTGATTGATTTCTCTAGATGTTGGGAGAAATAAAAGGCAGAAATCTTTTTAAAAGCATGGGCTTTTTCACTATAAATGATCAAGTTTGGTTCTCTTTTTTTAATTTGAGTGGATGAGTGGATAGATAACATAATTGTGTGTGTATATATATAAAACATTTTCATTATGAAAACAGCTTAACACGGAATGTATGTTGTCTATTCAAGCCACAGTTAAAGTTGTATACATTAATTACAGGTTTATCAATAGATTATGGAGAGAACAAACTTTACTGGATCAGTTCAGGAAATGGAACCATAAATAGATGCAACTTGGATGGTGGTAATCTTGAAATAATAGAGTCAATGAAAGAAGACTTAACGAAAGCCACAGCTTTAACCATTATGGGTAAGTCCAATGGTAATAACTTGGTTTTTAGAAGTTTGGAAGCTAATAATGACATATCAAAAGCCTGGAGAAGCTATTGCTTTAATCGAAATAATTAATACAGTGCATTCACTAGTGAGACTGTTTTGTTTGTGAAATATGCTTTCATATTTTGTTGAAAAGACAGTTTACAATCTGTATTACAAGTGTATGTTTCTAAATATACTCTTGCGTATATATACACATAATGAAGGCAAGAGACTGATGGCTTATATTTACTAATTACTTGTAAAGCAGGTTGGAAGGAGGTGAGTTATACTCTTTGTTACAGAGACTTACCTATGCCTTGTTTCTTCAGCTGCTCACTTCTTCCTGCTGTCTTAGTTCAGAATAGCCCTAGTTTGTTGGACTGGCTTGCGCTTTGTGAAGACCTCTTTGGGTTATGAATTGATGAGTGATGATTGGGATAAATTGATTATTTGGGTTTTTAGATGTTTTCTAATATTACGTGTATTAAATAGATCAGAAAAGTGTTATACTTTGCACATTAGAAATGTTTAGAATGTTCAAACCCATCTAAATTGTCAAAAAAAAAATCAAAAGAAGCATGGTAACAAGGGAAAATTTTGTAAAAATTCAGGAAGTCTTTAAGTTGCAGATTGCTGAATATTATGGGAATATTCCTTCAAATTGGTTGTTTCTCATATGCTTCTTCAGCTCTTGGCCCTTGCTGGAGCTAGGATACAATGTGTTAAGAAATTCCAGTCTGACTCAGAACTAGTATTTATATTATTCTAGAGTTAACTTTAGAGCTTTCTGTATTTCCTCCAAATGCTTTGCTGACGTCTGTCCTGGTTCAGTTAAAAATTACTTATATTTAGCTTGGATATTCCAGAAAAAGTTCAGGTGATAAGTACGCTTTTGTTAGATAGAGGAATTGTCAACTGCCAGAGTCTTTTTATGAAGTATGTTATTTGATTGATTAATTATATAATGTACATATAGAGGGTGTTCTTGTGAAAGTTATGTTAAAAGAACTCCAAAGACTTTATGCACATGGTGTAAATTAAGTCATATTTTAAAACAGTAACTGCTAAAATAGTTTTATGCTACACATATTTGGCTGGTATTGAACTCTAAATGCTGTCAAAACTTGTTGGAGAGAGGATGCTTTTATATATACATTCATAAACAATGCAAGTTTTGTGTCAAGAGGAGTCATGAATGTTAATATAGACAAATTGTCTTTCGTTGATTTGACTGTGCCTAGAAATAGAATAAATAGATGACGTTTACTTTAGGGAGCTATTGGAAGTCTTTAATATGAGATGTTCTAAAGAGTATTTGTTCGTACTGTCACTGAGATGTCTGTGGTATCAAGTCTTCAGCTGTAATTCACAGAAGCTACAACAGTGATGCTCCATCTGGGATATTGAATAAACAGTTCATAGCTATCAATTAAAGCAGATTGTTTCATGCTTGTTTGCGTGAAAGTAGTTGAATTTTTGCAGATGTGGAAATGCAAGAATTTCTGCTGCGTAGCTTTTAAACACATATACATCTAATATCCCTAGTTTGGGATGACAATTTTTATGTTTTTATGGGTGATGACAATTCTTCCTACTCCAAGTTGGTAAATAAAGCTTACAATGTGTTTGGGATTTTCTGTTTGTTTTGCTTTTGGGTTTCGTCTTTGTTCTGGAGCCATGGTTGTGATAAACTGCAATATGACATTGCAGTATGTTTCTGTATAGAAATCTGCTGGAGAAAAGTGCAAATGAATACAGTTTTATAAACAGTACTGCATGTGCTGATTGAAAAACATGAGAAGTTTCTGTATTCATTTCTCCTGTATGTTTTTATATTGTGGAACATACTGTAGCGATGTAAATGCCATCTATTTTCCTGACGTGCTGGTGGCTTTATATCAGCTTATCAGGCTTTTGTGCATGTAAAATGGATTAGAACAGAAAATCCAATGAGATATGAAGAAAGACAAGAGATCTGTAATTGATAAATGATCCTAATTAATAATATGTATATGTAAATGTAAGATTTAACATGATAGCATATGAAAATGTAGTACCCCATTGATCTTTTTGCATACAAGTTTAGTAAGAAGTTTTAGCAGGCAAATTGCAGTAATTGTGATGTTTATTGCATCATTTTTGGTCCCTTTCATAAATTTTCTTGACTACTTTTATCTGAAAACACAGCAAACACATAAAAACCAACATTTTTCTTCTCTGTGTATTTACTAAGCTAACTTTTCACCATTTGAATTCATCAGCGACTGAAAAGAAAACAGATGATAGCCTGCCCAAACTTCTTAACTCTTTGGCATTTAGGTTCCAGGCAACGCAATAGTCCTGTAGGCTTCTGCCATCTTTTGCATATTTCTGTCTTTTAGTGTCTCCCCAGTTAAAAACAGTATTTTTGACATCTTATAATTTTTGTTTCTTTACTCAAATTATATGATCATGTCATATCGCTGGGTTATGTTTCCACTTGGGCAGAAAGAGGAGATAGAGTTGGGTATGTTGAGAATCCCTTTTTACCGTAGTCTCACCAAGCCATACACTGGGCAGTGGTTGCTGATCATCAGAACTTTTATTGGTCTGAAAAGCTAAAGCAAGGAAATGGTGGAGGGAGCCTCGATGGATTGAGGGGACAGGGTAATGCGATCGCAGATCGCCCTGGTTCCCATGCACCTCCCACCAAGGGTCGGTGCACGGGGGCACAAAGGATTGTCAGAAAAATTGCTGAATTTCTAATAAAATTACTACACCGGTGATCTGTTCTAGAGCCTCAGTCCTTCTTGCTTCTGAAAATTGTTTTAGCTGTTTGCAAAGCATCTCCTTACTAGCATCTTTCCCAGCCATCAGAGCCTCCTTGTCAGAAAGCAAGAGCTCCCAGAGACACCCGAGGATAATCCAACGGTCTGCATGAAGGGCTGGTGTCCTCCGTTCTTTGTCTGGACAGCCTTTTGCACAGAAAACGAACAGATCTGCTGAGACTTTCCAGTGGGTGTGGCTATAGCTTACAGTTTACATTCCAGAAGATTTTTCAGAACTATAAAAAAACTAATGACTGAAAAAGGCTTGGCCCAAGACTGACTTCTTTCTCACTTTGATAATCTCTGTGCTGCTCTGATGTCTCTGTCATCTTGATCTTTGACCCTGTTAATTGCGAAATGGGAAAAGAAAGGAGGAGTGAGGCGCTCCATGGTTATGTACCGTGATATCAACTCAGTAAATAATGCTAGTGAAATCAGTAATATTTTGGTTTGCTTTTTAATATAGTTTATGGAGTAGTTCAGATCTTCACCAGACAATGAAGAATGCCACTCGCCTTTAGTACAACTCCTCAATCTCCTCATTATTTGTACTTCATTGCTTTCAATCCCTCTATTTCAGTGTTGCAGTTTAGCTGTTGTAAACTGTTTGGAAGTTACCCCTACTGTTTCAGATGTTTACTGTTGTTTAGTCCTGTCCAGGCTTGTTTAACATTTTCCTACAATTATATCCTTTAGTGGGAGCATATAGAAGGTAATAAGACATGAAAAAATAATGTTAGCAAACAGGTTGGTGCCAAAGTGACACTCAGGTTTATCCTTGAAGGAAATGGAAATAAGTTATATAATTTGCATCTTTCTCTATTTTGGTTCTTTCGTTTACTGGCTTTCTGCTCAGTAGTGTCAGTCATCTTTCTTTTTTCCATATGCTGAGCTTCTAAATTCGTAGTCTTTTGGTGCCTGTGTTTGCTACGTCTTTTTCAGCATTATATAGGTGGGACGAAAATTACACTCCATTTTGAAAGCAAGCACTTGAATATTTACAAAATTACTGGGTTTTCCATGCCTACAAAAATTTATTTTTGCTGTTACCATTCTGTATTATAAAGATGTTGCTATAAATCCATGATGAAGTCACATTTGATTTTCTACTTTTCCCACTTTTTCGTCAAATACACATTCACCATGTGAAATATCAGTGCGTGCAAGATCAGTCATTTTTAGCTAATTTACCATTCAAAAATCTATGTGAATGTTTTGTTTAGTACCTCCCGTTATTTATTGTCTTGTATTTGGTCAGCAGTAATTTTCTTCTGCTACTACATTAAATGTTCATTTTATTTTATTCAAAATCCTCTGAAATTTCTTCTGGTCTTTTAGAAGCTTACCTATTTCACAGCATCCCTATGGCCTGTGTAATTTTCAGCACCTACTACTGACACCACTTAAAAGTTGATAACATATATTCACTGTTTTGGAAACTTAGGATGTTCCATGTGAGCGAATATCTGATTTTCTTCTACGGTACAGCGATACTCTTTTCAACATTAAAGAAATGCTTCAGTATCTGATTTTAGCAGTTTTTCTGGTAGCCAGTGTCTGAGTGTAATCAAATTGTGTAGGTGTATTTGGCATTCTGCATGAAGTCTCATTTCCTGCCTTCCAAGTTATTTCATGGAAATGGTTCCTTGACTGAAACTGAAACTGGTTGGAAATTTACCTTTGTGGTGAGAACTGTATGTATTTCCAGATTGGTGAGCAGAGTCGTTGTATTACAAGATTTGGATTACAAAGGAACTTGCAGCAACTTCTGATGTATTTCCCAACTGGCGTATTCTTTCTTGAATGATATATGGCTCTGAATCATAAACTGAGCGTTGCTAGAAAAGTATTGATTAGTTACTGTAAGTTTCTCACTGAGAAGAAAAAAATATCAAAGGCTTCTCTCAGCAGTTTTGGTGGAGGTATTTGACTGGATTTTGTATCAGGTCCTCACAGCAAAATCACAAAACTCAGCTCATTTTGCTACAAAATAGGCATAAAATGTAGAGTGTATAATGAGCATATAATCTGTTGTGCATTGGTGATGCTAAGTAGTGGCCTTTTTCTAGTTGTTTAGTAGTAGAAAATGGAATAACTTCATGTAATGAATAATTCTGTAAGTGCTATGTCTGTTGAAATTCATGTAAAAAAAAATCAATCAGCAATAGAACAAAATCAGACATATATAATATCTTTTCAATGGGACTGCAGGTCTTAGAACAATGTCTTTTGAACACAAACTGTATATAATACAGCCATCAAGGTGTATCATCAAACAACCAAAACAGTAACAATTACAGTATTTCATTTTAGACAGAAAATGTGTGTTCTTATTACCAGAATATTTTCATGCTGCCATTTACTTTCATCATGTGGTTACATGATGTATTGGTTATTTGATTTTTTTTTTTTTTTTTTAATCTTAAAGTTTCAAAAATAACACCAGAATGCATTTCTAGTAGCTCAGATGGTGGGAACGGTGACTTTGCTGGATGAAATTGCAAAGTGAAAGGGGCTGCTTTGATCAAGGAAACTTCAAATGCATACACCTTAATTTTCTAAGTCATCAGTCTTCTAATTGCCATAACACCATTCATTATGTTAGCATTAATATATGAAATATATCTAGGCAATCTGCCCAGTTCTAAGTACAGTACATAGTTGTCTTCCATAAATACTCAAACCACCATTAATGAAAACTAATGGTCCATCAAAATCTGCATTCAGAATACTGCTTGAAATCTCTGAAGGACTGTCCACAATGCTAGTGTAGCAATTTTTGGCATTTGAAATTGCCATTTCCCAATATGTTGCTGTGCTTAATGCTAATTACCAAACAAAAGGGATAAATACAACCATTTTAATGTATATCATAACCCAGTTTCAGCAACAAGATTGTAATTAGTGATTGAACAACACTCTTGTTAGCATAATTAAGCAAATAAATAGTTTAACTTCAGTTTTATATTTAAAGGTTTCAAATAGTGTTATTTCTAACCTAGTTTCTGAAAGCAAGTTGTCTTTATGCTAAGTCAAGTGGTTTTGTAAAACCATCTAGTATATTTTAAAATTAATTTAAAAGTAGATAAATTCATCCTAGTACTAGACATTGCAGATGAGTTATCTACTGAGAGAATGTATTAGTAAAGCAGAGATAAATAGTCCAAAGTTCTGCTTAGAATTTTGGTTAAAAATAGCTGCACTAAGGTTTTTTTGGTATGAGACTGTACTGTGGTGTGTATTGGCCACCCAGCAGTTTCTGAACAATTAAAACCTATATTCTTTAGATCTTAGGGCATAACTGGCCAGATGGGACCAATTCGGGTTTTTTTGGCAGGTAGGCAATAAGAAGTTTGACCTGAAGTTGTCCGTACTTCAGAATTTGTGGGTGGGTTGGTTGGTTTGGTTTAGGTTTTGATGGGTTTTGTTTGGGGTTGGTTTTGTGGTTTCGGCTTTTTTGTTACTGTACCTGAAATAGCAGGGTTTGCATGAGCTTCACCTTACGTTTCAAGTTGTTTTTCTCGTTTAACTCTCCATACTGTATCCATAACTCTTTCTAAAACTTGTAGTGCACCATATAAAGCCTCCATGTAAAAGAAGAATAGATACTACTTCAGTAAGATTTTGTAAGTTATATTTTTAATGAATTGTTTATGCAGGTGTCATGTTAACAAGGATGGAAGAGGAAGATAAAAGAATCATTATGAAGCGTATTTTGAGTATTCACTTGTGATTTGTCATGATTTGTCCTTTTTCATGGTATGGGTGATGTAGGAGACCACTCAGACTGGGTTCACAGTCAAGTACTTCAAGGACTAGGAATGAGTTTATGCTGTGATGATTTCTGTTTCTTGTGTCGTGAAGGGAGGGAAAGAACAACTCTGTGATCTGACACATCTGACACTGTTGATGGAAATTGTCTAGGTACTGTTAACTGTGTAAGAAAGCAGGAATAGTCACATGTAGTAGCTCAGTAAGCAAAAGAGGAACATGGTGGAACATTCAGTTGGTGACGCAGAAATCCTCTGGTTCTGTACTAGTACTAAAAGGGAGAAAGGAAACTATTCGTGATGTAGATAGTTACTGGTAATTGAACTTCTTGATTAAGCACATGCCGTACCTTCATCTCTTGGTAAAAGAATATGCAAAGTTGGCTATTTGGGGGTTATGTTTATTTCCTTTCCCTAAAGAGACAGGCAGGTCAGCAGATTGCAGTTTTGGGAGGCTATAGAAACCAGAGCCAAGCATCAGTCTTTGAACAAAATACTGAAGAAATGCCTGAGTTTTATCGCTTCTTTCAAGCAAATAATGCAAACCAGCAAAACTGTATGTGTTTTGCTTCCTTCCTCTAATCCAGCCATAAAAAAACGTATGTTATGGATGGGTTTGGATATGTAAAACAGCAAGTTCTAGTACACTGTGCGCAAGACAGCAGTCATTACCAGAATTATTTAATGGGCCATTCTGATCTGTGGGCAAATAGAGGATTTGAAGACTAAAAATCACTTCTTCACAATCATTTCATTGAAAAAGTTAGCCTAAAACTTTAAGGTAGATAATTCATTATTGTGGGTCATAATCTCACAGAAAAAAAAGAAAACAAAATCAAATTTCCGTGATTTCACTTACGGATTATATCCCATAGTCGCTTTTATATTCTGATCTCACATCTGTCTTTTTGTTATAATTCACACTATCAAAATTGAACACAGAAATATCTTGTGCTAAGGATTGTGCGATAAAAGAATCATCAGATACAAGCTACTATGAATTTAACAGATTGATATCGCAGGATGATCTTTTCACTCAGTCAATTCTAGCACCTCTGGATGCATAAATTGATAGATTTCCTTCAAATTTTACCCAGGTTTCACTGGAGACTTCCATTTGTGTCTCCACGTCTTCACATTCAGAATATTTTCATTCTGTGGATTGTTTTCTCATACCTGTGACGTCTACTCAGTAAATGCTTTTTTCCTTGATAGTTTCAGTTTATTTTCTTTTGTTTGGTAACTTTTTACAGTTGCTGCAATGGAAATGATTTTTCAGATCTCTAGTTTTCATCATGAAACACTCAACTGTCTGGCTTTATAAATTAGTTATTTAAATATTAGAACTACAGCATAAGCAACAATTCATGTAACTGAAAAGAAGATTAACTAAAAATGAAGTTAATACACTATATATGTTGGAAAGGCAGTCTTCTTGGAGTTTAAAAGTTTTTGAGATCTAGAACTTTACTTTTGATTCATCGACAACTAAACTTTTTCTGTCTGAAGTGAAAATTATGTTGATGTTAAACTCGAAATTATACACCCTTGCCCTATATAATTATTTCATTTAAGATGTTTAAAAGATATTTAACTGTTTGGAGAAAAAACAAACACTCATACTTTCTTCTTCATGTAGAATATTGCTGCGAGATTGTATTTCATGGGAGCTAATACCTTAAATTTAGTCAGGATTGAAATCTTAACTCACTGCAGGGCAGTAATTTGTTAGTAACCTAAGCATGTGGTACTGTCCATATACTGCCATTTGCATTGCTCCAGTTTAACTTCAGCTTGTCACATGTATTTTTAAAGTTGAATTCAAATTGCTGCTGTAATTTCTTTTCCTTTTTCTCGTGTTTGCCCTTTCATGGTTAAATTTAACATTCGCACAAAAACAACGCTGGTAGTTCTGTCTGTTTAAAATAGATACTTTTCCAAAAGGCTGAGAGCTTGCACTTAGTTTTTCATTTTTTAACTTCGAGAATAGAACAGAGATGGGCTAATGAAACCTTGTTTCTTTACTGAGACTTCCTAGGGGGCTAGTACAAGACATTTGATTAATTAAATTTTACTAAGGAAATAGCTTAAATTTCTTTATAATATGGGAGTATAGGGAAAATAAAATAGGTTGTGGATCCTCAGAAGTATAATTTTAAATTCAGAACATAAAAATCCATAACTTCTTTTCTGAAGTGGTGAGCTACAGAGCATTAGCCAGTCACGAAGGCAAATGACTTGACTAAGTCAAGAGAAACGGATAACCCACAGTGAGTCGGAAGGAGGTCATTGTACCAGTTAAGTCTTGTGAAGGGAGCGAGGGCTCAGACAGGGTGTTCTGGCATTCAAAGAAAATGAGAAACAGACACTGTGAAATGTATTATGGTCTGTAGAACTTGTTAACCTGGGACATGGAGACTGCCTCATCATACATCTGTGTGTACTTCAGAGACAGTGAGGACTAATGTGTTAAGACCTTCAAATCAAAAGATTTGCTATCGTTTCTTTGTCAGTGTTTGGCCATTAATTCACTGAAGTTTCAGTTTGATATCAAAGCTGTTTAAAATTGTGTTCTGATGCATTGGGACATAGAGCCTGCTTTCCATTTTTTTTGTGATTTCTTTTTTATTGATTGTAATGTGTTTTTAATGAAAAATGAATTTTAGCCTCACAAGCAATTTCATTCACTTGTGAAAATGGATTTATTCACTAGAGTAAAGTTAGTAGGATTCCCATAGATAAGTAGGCATTTTAATTGAGGATTTTCCATGAAAGTAACCTCAAATTAGCAGTTGTTACAGCAAAAGTGGAACTGGTAAAGACTATTTTTCTGTCTCCTGCATCTTCATAATAGAGTAACTTCAGCTTCTCTCTATAACCGTCTCTCCATAATACCTCCAGTACTATACCCCGTATCCTCTTTCATCCTAAGACCTCAGCCCAGTTTCTCTCCTGCCCTTCTGCACAAGATGTCTCTACTGCAAGCACTTACCATTCCCAATTCCACAATTTGCTGTCACAATACCCCATTTTCCTCATATATTCCTTGAATTCCCCTTTTTTCTCTCCACTCCGTTCCTCATCTTCTCTGTGTCAAAACAAAGCGCAGGCTGTTGCTGCTCTGGAGCTGCCCATGAAGCAGAAGCCTGAGCAGCGCGTGTACTGCATGGCCATGTGGCTGCCAGCACACCCTGGGGATCCAGCCGCTCGGTCCTTCCTCAGTTCTGCAGAGTGCTGAGGCTGTCAGACAAGGTTCAATATGGGGTGGCTTTTGAGTTCGTCAAGGCAGTATAGCAAGTGTGTGTCTTAATTTTGCTTCAAAAAGAAATATGTATTTTGGCAAAGGTTGCGTTAGCTCTGTGCGTAGATTTTTTTTTTCCCAAGGTTTTAGTTAGTTACCAAAAGCTAGCAGAAGTATCTGATGCCTTTGCCGTGAGAAGTAGAATACAGGTGGTTGTTGTTCTCGTTACACTTGATAGAAATAGCTGGCAGTGCTTTGCCTTGGATTTGTTTGTCTACATCTAGAAACATGGGGAAGTTCTCCACTGAAATAGTGCTGTTGTGCAGTGTCTGACGGATGACGTGAAGAGTTAGCACTGGCTAAGCGTTTTCTGTATCTTCAGTATGCTCTGTTTCAGTCTCACCCAGACAGGAAAGGACTGTTTTGCTTTGCTTCCAGCAACCGCTGAGCTTGATGAATACTGGGAACAAGCTGGCTGGCATTAACTAGGATAAAACTGAAAAGATTATGTTAGAAGGGAAACAGCTGAAGGCCTTGGCATTGGTTAGGTAAGGAGCTCTTCACTGTAAACATTCAGTTGCTCTGAGTTAGCCGAGTTCTTGTTTTGGAAGCAAGTTGACGTTCTGAATTGTTTAGTTGGTTACAATTAGGCAGTAAGCATCGTTACCATGTCATTCTTTTGGATCTGACAAAAGTTTTCTTTCCTTTCAGAAATACATGTTTGCAATTTCAGTGCATTTTGTTTTCTCTGAACTGAACGATCGGCGAGTGCCTCATGGAAGACATTTGAGTAGAGTATGTTAGTGTGCATTGGACAAATGATCCCACCTGGGTGGATAAGGCTGGTGCCTACGCGTGTGAAATTTAGAGGTTGGGGTTTTTTGCTTTCTTGGCACACAGCAAATCACAAAAGCATGTCATGGCTGACTTCAGCACCCTGATTCTCAAGGTGGTGTAGTCTCAGACATGATACAAGGGTGAGTGGTCCTTGGGGACCCCTGATTCATGACACTTGACTCTAGTCCCGAACAGTATGGCCGTTACAAGTAGTAGTGCCCTACTACAGAGCTTTTCCATCGTCACCCCAACATCTCTGGTGAAACACTGACAGGACATAGCTGTTGTAGAAAGCAGTTCCGTGGTCTTGATGTTGTCCTTCAGAGCTACAGTAAAGCTAATAACTGTGGCATTTTATATGCAAAGGGAGGGGTATAAAGAAGTACCAAGAGAGTGAAGGGCATGTCTAGTGTTCTTCTGGTCTCCCCTCATGTTAACCTATTCTGTCTTGCAAGCCTTAGCAGTAGAAAATACAGGTTTTCTGTGAGCTGCTGTGAAGGTTTTCAAAAGTGTGTATTTAATACTCTTTTTTTCTGTTTGCATTATTTCTTCTTGCTGTGTTTCCTGATAGGTCATCTTTGCTTTTTTCTTTTTGCTTTGTGATTGTGGTGACTTATTTTATACCCCTTTTGTGTAATATCGAGTGATGGCATGAAACATGAAATATTCAAACCTTAATAGGAATACCACCCCAATACCAGTTTGAGGAAAAGTAGTAAAGATTATTACCTTACAGAAATTATAAATCATTGATACTGAGGCATCTTACTAGCTTTTGTTAACTGAATAGAAGACAAACAAACTTTTTAACTGAAGAGACTCTTGCATTAATTCCAGCAGGTAATGAGTCAGTCTCAAAATGACAAACTCATAACACTGATAAATGGTGTGTGTTTCTGAACAAAGCTAAAGCAATCCCTAATGGTGATATTTAAATTATGTTAATGGAGCTTCAAAAATAAGATTTTCCTGAAGTGATGTAACTGAAATTTAGTAGAGATACACATGTCGGCTATACCTTTCAGTTTTTTTAAGTTATTTTAAATAGCTTGTCTTCATACACTGTTGTTTGTTACAAAGTTTGTCTTTACATTAATATTGACATTTGTATGTTAATTTATTTTTTAATGAAAATTTACATTCCACAGTAACCAGTATGGCCACAGCCATGTGATTTACCTTACTGTTCTATCCTCGTGTCGTTTAGAATCCTGTCTGAATTTAAGTGAAATCTTTATGACTAAAGGCACCTGAAATCCAGCCCTTGAAAAATATGTTGCATATGCTGCACTTGTGCATCAAGTGAGGATTCTTTGTCACAAATTTTTGATGAGTCCTACATCCTAGGACGCCAGTATTCTGCATGTGTGGAATGACAAGGATAGTTTGAAGCTTTATGCTAGTGTGTGCATAGCATGTTTCATTTTTTTCTGTTATTTTGAAATCTTGTGTAAATTATGATCGAAAAGTTACTATTGATGCAAGTTGGTAATTTCGGTTCTTTAAGACAGTAACAAGATTCTTAATTACTTTTATGATTAACACTCAAGTCCAGTAATGAAAACCTGGAACCAGAGATCCTGTCATTTCTACATACATAATGAATGGATATAGCGAAGTTTGCAAACAAACCCTGTGTTAGTAGTATAAGATATATGAATAAGTTTTTGTATATTTCAGTTATAAATTGGACATAATTCAGTTTTTCTACTTAAAAATTTGTGAAAACCTGTCACCTAAAGAGAAAAAAATAAATTTATAAATCTAATATTTCTGATTTTAAAATAAAAAAGACATTATTTATTCTTTGAGCAATTTTCCTTAAAACTGATCTGAGAATTAACCTCAAAAGCTTTTTCCTGCTTTAGGCTTCCAACATGGATGATATAATAGTCTTAATTTTTAAAACTTGAAAATTTTACAGATAAGAAGCTGTGGTGGGCAGACCAGAATTTAGCTCAGATCGGTACCTGTAACAAAAAAGATGGAAGAAACCCAACTGTCCTGCGAAACAAAACTTCAGGTGTTGTACATATGAAGGTGTATGATAAAGCAGCACAGCAAGGTATGTTAAATTTTAAATGTGTTTAATCAACTTGCAGACTGCATAGTATCTTTTCCCGTGTTATTCTCCAAACATGGCTACAACAAAAAATAATACATATTTTGTTGTAATTCAGTGATAAAATACTATAACATATTTTATTACTAAATAAATTACTCAATGTAATAGGAGAATTGATTCAGCATATCTGCCTGATGTATTTTAATTTATCAGATGTTTCCTGAAGCTTACATTGTAGTGAAGTTTAAAGTTCTTTTAGAGAATCTAAGTTTAAAGTTTTTAATTAAAAAAAAAAAACCTGTGAACCTCATCCAAAAGAATTGAAAGTGAAGTATTATGGGGGAATTCATTAATGTTCTTAATTATTATCTCTTTGTTTAAGACAGTTCATCTAAATTGACGGAAGTCACAGTAGTATGATTCAAAAGTGAGACAGCAGAAAAATGGGGGAACATTGCTAATACTTAGTCAGCAAACTGGGAACTAATATAATATGAAAAGTTGTTAATTGGGGTGATGCACACAGTTTTATGAATTTGGAGACTGGAGATGAAAACACTTGGGAGATTCTTTAGAAAGAGATTATTTCTGATTCCAGCTGCTTTCAAAGTGTTGATGGTTGCGCTAAAAGTGATGAGGATGGGATCTACATGAAACAAATTATTTCCTTTTGTGGAGAAACTTCCAAAAGAACACAGGATGGAGCTAAGCTGTCTGATATTTGATGGACTATAAGTAGTCTATGTGCGGAGTACATTAATTCTGTTCCATATTGAGCACCTCTGGGAAAACTTGCCATTTTATCTATTCTAGGAAACACCAAAGGTGCTTTGCCAGCCTTACCCTTAGTTTTAAATGTGGTGGAACAGTAAGTAATAAAAATTTAGGCATTCAATAATGTTTCTATGACTTTAAAATGCTTGAACTCCCTCCCATGGAGACGTACAGATAGTCTCCTGAGTGGCAGTACCATATAGCAGTATCTGGTGTCTGTGGTATTAATATGCATCTTCCATTGTACAAAAGTCAAGAAAAGAAACGGTTCTGTCTTTTTGTACTACTGAACTTTAACCGTAACAAGAGCCCTGAAGTTGTGTAGTGAAATGTCACCTTGCTAATCTATATTTTGACAGAGCAATGTCAAGGTTTTGGCTATAACTACTGAACACTGTAGATGGGTTTCAGCTTTATGCTTGCATGGGTTTTTTAAAGAATCTTTGCGTTTTTTGTATGTGTCTTGCGTGTCATTAAATCAAAGTGACATGAGAGCAAAGATGATGTGAGGGCACTTACAGATTTCTCTGCATACAAATACAACTTTTGTCTGAGGAGACCCGAGAGTTTCAAACCTCACCTGTCTTTTCCATTTGTATGGCTGGATAACTACAAAACACCTGTGATTTCAGGTGAAGAAAAGTTTTCTACTTCAGAATTAGGAATGCAAAAATAAATGACAGGTAGCTCCCTGATTCATATGGGCTTGGTAACCTGTAATTAACTAACTCCTTGAATGTCTTAGTAGACTTAAATGTTTCTTCATGAAGCTTCAAATATCCGAGATGTATTTATTGTGTAATGTTTATTATTAACGATATTAAAAAGTGTTCATCTATTACTTAAAAGTCAATATTGTTTAAGCGGTAGGAGCATGGATTTGTGAGATCCTGTTGGAGTGTATCTTAAACATACTAAAAGAATGGTGGTTCATGAAGGTATGAGGTTAATATAACATTAGATGAATCAATACAATATGATCAATGATTTGCTCATGGTCTTATTCTAGAAAGATATGCCTTCTAGACAAATGTCAGTGAGATTTCAGCATTACTATTCAAACTTCATGTAGTATTTTCAATTTTATCATATGCTTTTACTTGAAAGTTGGCAGCTTCTTCAGAAAACAATTATTCTAAGAAAAGAAAAATTGTAAGTAAAAAACACACTATTTTAAGTGCACAGATAAAATACTGCAAGAGTGAAACATGGAGGAGTATATGAATAGTAGCATAGCATGAAATATTTTATGCATATCTCATTTATTCAAAGAAGATAGCGGAACAAAATTTAATTTTGGTAAATTGATGCCAACACTCATTTTTTTCCCATCATGCTATAGGTAGCAATTCCTGTCAGTTAAACAATGGTGGATGCTCCCAGCTTTGTTTACCAACATCAGAAACCACCAGGACCTGTGTGTGTACAGTAGGCTACAACCTCCAAAAAAACCGCATGGCATGCAAAGGTAAAATGGCTTTCAGTATTTATTTTAATTAACTTCAGTTTTATGGAAACACTGTAATGAGTAAATAAACTTTCTTTATTAGTTTTAAGTTAAATAACTATACTTAATAGGCTTGGTTGAAGCAATAATGGAGAAATGTCTTTTGTGGTTAGGACATGATTTAAATTTAGCTTTTAATTTCTTTATTTAGTTCTGCATAGCTTTTTTTTGTGGAAACTCTGAGGATATTTTTTAGGTATTTAGAAAGAAAAGCAGACCATTTGCACCATCATTACTAGCAGTACGTATTTGTTCAAGGCCATATACCTTAACTTTAAACTAAATTATCGGCTACAGAGTCTGAAAGGGTGTGTATCTCATCCTACGGTATTGCCATTAATATAAAGTAAGGCCTGATTATTTTTTTAATTATTTTTCATTTTAGATCTTTTGTCTATTTGAGCAGGAAAAAAAATCAAAACATAGCTTACATCCAAAGTCTTACTTTTTGCCTGAATAATGCAAAACAGCCTTATGGTCAAGGTGCCTTAAAGTTCTATAAATTTAATATTATTTATTCCTATGAGGTATTGCTACCTTATCTAGTTAATGGTAGAGTATGCATGGAAGCAGAATTAAGCAACATAAATGTGTCATTTATACTTCTTCAGTGCTTTTCATATGTGGCAGTAATATGTTCTTCTTTTTTTAGCATAGTCATCTTTACTTTTACAGTTACTACTTCAGATATTGTAATATTGATACACTGTAACCTTCAGTGTGGGTTATGGTGAAATGGTGGATGTTGTGTATTTGAAATGTATTCCTTCCTTGTGTCTAGATATATACTGCTTTATAGATCATAACAGCTTTTTATTATTAAATGTTCCTTCAATTAAAAAGGTCATGAGTCAAAAACGTTTTTATTCTGTCTTCAATATGCATGGAGAAAATATTATAAGTACTATTCTATGTATATATACTTGTTTAGCATTGCTCTTTTGGTTTGATAGCTGTATTTCTTCTTGCCTAGAAGAAAATTTTGTAATTCTGTAAATAAAATTTTTAGTCCATATTTTTAGGGTCTTCTACTAGTTAGTGCTATACAAAGAAAGAAATTTTCAAAGAATTGATGGGAAAAAAAGGCACTTTTTTGTGGATTGTAGTTAAAACTCTTTAAAATACGATTCATATATGATCATGCTGCATAATTTCCTTTAAACTTAGAAGTGTGCTGATATATGAACAGATTAGGTCAATAAAGTATTTGTTTTAATTTTGGTTATCAACAATTAGATGTGATTCATCTCAACTGGGAATGACTACATAGCAAGACCCTACACAGTAGAATTTATTCCTACTTAATAGAAATAGGTGCATCTGGAATGTGATTAATCTAACACAAAAGTAGACATGTAAAAGGCATCAGCTGCATTGTTCACTAAGACTATGTATTTCTCTCTGTTGTCTGAAGCAAAGTGTGCATGACTAAAGGAGGTAAGATGAATCCCATGCCTCAAAAGACAATTTACAGTCTTGAGTCCTGCTTTCCACAAGTTCTTTAAAATTGTCTCTGCTGAATACATACAGAAGGTGCAGATGTGCACTGAAAATATTCTTACGTTTCTCATAATTCAAAACAAGTTTCTTCTTAAGTGTTAATTTTCATTACTGATAATTATTTAATTTCAAGGTGATGCTTGAACTGGACAGTGATTCCCTTCTCTTTATAAAACTGCATTGATCTTTTAATAAGAAATACACCTTAATAATTCATGGTCGTATTTTCAAAAAGGTGTAGTTATCATTTTGGAAGACTATGGAGCAGTATTGGAAAACTATGTCTGATGTTTGTTAATTTGTCAGGTCTTGTTAATTGAGAAAGTCTCCACTTTGCATTCATTGGCTGTATTTTTTTCCTATAGGTATTGAATCATTTCTTATGTATTCTGTTCATGAAGGAATTAGAGGAATTCCTCTTGATCCAAATGATAAAATGGATGCTTTAATGCCTATATCTGGAACTTCATTTGCTGTGGGCATAGACTTCCATGCAGGTAAATATTATGTATAGTTTATTGTATATATGATAAGTGTTATATACTATTCGTATACTATTCTTATAAATGAAATAACCTCCCACTTTTCAAACTTTTAAATATAGTAGTAATTATTTAGAAAGAATTGGAAGTTGATTGTGTCTTCCGGTGCTAACCTCTATCTGTTCATTGTTTGTAGTAAATAGAAAGACTTGTTTTATGTATATGTAGATTGTACTAGCAACACTGTCTGCTGTTGTTCAGTGGAGACATCGCTGAGAACTTGAGTAGGAAGCGGGTGGTTTTAGAAAAAGTGGCCGTAAATCTGTAAGAAAGCATGTTTCCTTAGTTTCTTTTTCACAGAAAAAAGCTTGTTCCTGTCATGACATTTTTTCCACTGAATTTCTTAGTCCTGTCTATTGTACCTAGCAGGTGGTTTTAACAGGGGAGTGCGATAGTTTCCTTTCTGTCCGGTAAAGCTCAGCCACTTCACTGCAGTGTACGAGCCAACCCCATCTCCGTTTCTTCCTTTTAGGAGCAGATTCTCTAACAGCCTGAAGAACAGGCATTTCTACCGTAACTACACTACGCCCCTTTCTACTGCAGTGTGGGAAACAGTGTTGGGTTCAGATAAATTCCCCGTGAAATTAGGAGGTTTCTGTTTTGCGTGCATGTGAGAAAAGGTTGAAAGAAATTAAGGAACAGAACCTGAAAAGTAGTTGGGTACATCTCCCACTGGTACTTAAAGGTGTCTGAATATCTTCAAAGGCATTAGGAATTTTTGGTTAGTTTACAGACAATGAGAAATCTCTGACCATGTAGTGACATGAAAACATCTTGTATCTCCATATTTTTAACCCATTAGCTCTTTGACCTTCTGAACTGATTTTGTCATGAGCTGTTTTTGTTACCCATTTTGTTTACAAACTAACAGTTTAGAAATAAAATTTTAAGTTACCTATGTTCTATACATATGGACACTGGCCTCCCAAAATGTTTTATTATTTTGTCTTACTCCATTGTTTTTCATATTTAAATAAATTCTGCCTGGGAATTCAGCTTTGAGAGATCCTAAGTTTTTGCTGAAGTATATGTTAGTATATGCATTCATATTAAAAACAGACCTTTTTCTGCATGTTCTGTTTGACTGTTTCATCACACAAATGTCACTGATCTTGAGTTAACAGGTTAGGAGTTAAACTCATTAAAGTCTTCTCTTCTTTTGGCCTGCCTTCTTCACTGATGCTCTCGTACTTCTACTCTGCCTAGCAGAACTCCAGCTTCACTCAACATTTTACAGTGCCCTCATACTTGTATATTTTGCTTTCAACTAGATGACAGCTGATGTTCAGAGCGTTCATCGTATTTTAGTTCAGTCACAGTCTGCTGAGACATAAAAATCACTTAATAGCTAGTGCTTTTGTAAATGTATTTTAGATGGGAAAGACTGTGATACAGATGATTTAATCTATTCCTGGAAGGATACAGGATGACAGAGAAGTGGTGGCTACGTGTGCTCTTGATAGAGAGTACTAAGATAATGCAATTGGGTTTTCCAGGGTTTATATCTTTTTATTATAGTATACTTACATTACAAAATACATTTTTTTCAATTAAACTCTTGCAAGCTTTAGAAAATTATGATGTATAATACAGAAATCTGAAATCTGACCTTTTCATTCTAAAATACTGACACTAGGATTTTATTGGGGATTTTGCATCTTATGTTTTCTTTGGGTTTTGGAATTTTTTTAGCATAGTCTTCTTATAGGATATGCTAGCTCCTACTTTAGAGAGCTTTGTTTGGATGTCACTGGTCAATATCAAATTAATGTTCTGGAAGTATAAGATGCATGTACGAATTTTTAGCTTTTAGGATAAATTAGATCTGAGGAAGGATGAAATTGAGTGAGGTTCAACTTCAATGATGATCAGTTACAGCACAGGGAATGTGAATACAATTGACAGTGACAAATGCATTGCTAAACATGAACGTAAATCTTCTGTAGCAGTGAAATCACAAGGGGGATACTGCATTATAAAAAGTTACAGTACAGCTTTCAACTGTATTTCAGCTTAAATAGCAATTGTTTTTCTCATTTTGATATTTTACCTTGAATTTTCTGAATTCATTCCTAAAAACCTCTGTTCATCAAATATGATTCAGAAGGCAAGTGGAGATACTTTCAGATTTCATCTTGTTTTTTTCACTTAGTGACTATTGCTTGCGTTTCATTCTAAATAATGAAACATTCCCAAATTCTGATCTGCTCTCAGTAATGTTTAGGTATGAAAAGTGGCTAAAATACATGAACAGATGCTAGTAGTAGAGTATCATAGTTTAAAGATTTATGGCAATATTTTTTGCAGGCATGAAAGAGCTAGGAGATAAATCTCCTTTTTTTTCTTCCTACTTCTTGATACTTCTAAATTCTCATTAAAGAACTACAAGAGTAGTTTTGACCTTTGGACTTTTTTAGAAGTGACTGGGGAGTGGGGTTGCCGGTGTTATTTAAGACACAGGTTTATAAAACTGAGTATGATCCTAGTAGCCTTTCACTTCTGCATGCTTAGAGATAATGGCATCAATTCTTCCCTGCTGCTGAAGACTTCCTCACAGTATGTCAGGCAAGTGCCCATTGGTTTTTCCTCTCGACATTGTTCCAGGAAGCTCACCGTGCTATTTACTGTAGTGTGTGGTTTGCATTTGTTGAAATCAGTATTTCACATGGTGAGAGGAACTCTGTATTGAAGGTTGGTGTGATTGGAGTAGAATCTGCATGACAAAGAAATGCTACTGTATTTGAGACATCAAGGGCATTCTAAGTATTGAAGAAATGAGAATGTCATGTCTGGATGCAGAACAATGGTCTTCAAATTGATGGGTAGACCTATGTCTCCAAGAAAGTGATCCTGTTCATCAGGAAACACTATCTTAACTCCTGCTGACTTACAGCACACAAACTGCTTGAAGAGGAGTAGCATTTCTGTCTTTTTAATGTATAACAATGCGAAGGGTGACATGAATGTTTTCATTAGTGCTGATAAGCCTCCATAAATGTGGAGTAATAGTTAAAATTGTTGATAGCTTTGAAGCAACACAGTGTTATTGTTGAGCCCCTGTGAATTCTGCAATCGTTAGTCTCAGAAAAAAGCTTAAGATTTGCAAGATTTTACCTCTGTGAAAAGCGGAGTGTTCCCAGTCCCTCACTGAGTTCTGCTATCCTTAGTGGGAGCTCGGAGGTGTTCTGTCACATATTTTTTCCCACTTTTGTCTCTGTTTTCTGTCCCCATCTTATTCATGCTATTATTATGTCTCCAGGCATTTGTATCTGTGGTGTACATACAGATGTGTATAGTTTGGATGAAAACAGATTTTATTCTGAAAGAAGTGTTTTGAACATTTACAGACTAAGCTGACAAGGCTTGGCAAAAGGGGTAATATTCAGCATATACTTTGTATGGTAAATTTTGAGTTACAGGATTTTACTGGCAAAATACTAATGCATTAAATAGAATTAATTTTCACTGTTTGCTGATAAGCTGCCTGTGGACAGGGAGTCAATTTAAAGCTGTGGTTACTAATGCTCACCACTTAGTTAAATGCTTGTAGAAGCTGTGTAAAGTTGCAGACAATTGTTTCCCATTTTGTGGCGACTGTTGTTTCCAGGTAGGGATTCTGTTTTCTTCAGATTCCAGCAGTAAAACAGATAAACAGATACTGAAGGCTCCAAACTGAGTGTAGACCTTCTTTTCATCTGTCTGAGGCCACAACTGGCTTCAGGAACCAGATGCTGAAGGGAGTTTTCATCTCCATCTTGGTTGTTTTTCAGAGTAGTTGGAAAAATAAAACAGGTTTATGCAATTACAGTATTAATAGCACTTCCTGATCCAGGCAGCATTGACACACAGGTCTGTGAAAAAGTCATCCACCTTTGGAAGTGAACAGACTACCACAAAATAAAGGCCAATTCCTTAATCTGAATTCTTGTTAGCATATTCTGCATGGCATGTGTCTTCAGTGGTTGAGCCCTACTGAGAATGTTACATTTTACTGAGATAGAGAGCTTTGATTATTAGCAGAAAGAACTCATGAAAATTGCTGTCTGCAGAAAACGGGAGAGGTTTGTCATTTCGATCATAGCATCTGTATCCAAATGCAAGCAGAAACTTGGCAAATGTTGTTATCTGTATTTGAAATTCACAGGGATCTTTATTAGTTTAATGAAAGTTATTTCTGTGGAGATTTTCACACCATGGAGCACAAGAGTATAGTTTTTTCTCTTTTCTTAAGTGGTCTTGACGTACCTGAAAATCTAAAGATATTCTCCAATGTAATGTATAGAACCTAGTGACAGAAAAGTTTTGCATTGCTGTGAATAAATAACCTTTATCAGTACTTTAGAAAAACATAGTTTTGGTGTTGTTTTTTTTTTCTTGCCTTGGAGCATTTTTGAACAATTATATCAAAATGTCATAGTCGGTGCATTTTACAGCTATGTTTAAATTCAGGGTACGGAAGGTAGGCAGGTAAAGCATAGAACTGTAAAAGAATATGAGAATTTTAAAGAAATTAGGTGTTAGCTGAGGTCTAATATCAGTGTATGGTTGGGTAGTTATTATCTTTGCATGCTCAAGATGTTAGTGTTTACTTTTAAGCATAATTTCTAGAAACAGTGAACTGCATGTGCTTTTTGAACTTTCTCCAACACAGCAAATACTGCCTGGGTTTACCTGATTAGTTCCAGTCCCATAACTGTTTCCATAATTTTTGTTTGTAGAACAGATTCATTCTGCTTAAAATTTCTGATCATTTTACAGGAATACCTCCAATTAAATAAAAATCATATTTGACTGATGTTAAAATAGTATTCCATGTAATATTTGTCTTGGAAATCATAGAATCGTAGAATGGGTTGGGTTGGAAGGAACCTTTAAAGGCCATCTAGTCCAACCCCCCTGCCATGGGCAGGGACCCCTTCCACCAGAGCAGGTTGCTCCAAGCCCCGTCCAACCTGACCTTGAACCCTGCCAGGGAGGGGGCAGCCACAGCTTCTCTGGGCAACCTGGGCCAGGGCCTCACCACCCTCAGACTGAAGAATTTCTTTCTTCTGTCTAATCTAAATCCATCCTCTTTCAGCTTAAAGCCATTACCCCTTGTCCTGTCCCTACATGGACACCCAGGTGGGGTCTCACCAGGGCAGAGCAGAGGGGCAGACCCCCTCCCTCACCGTGCTGCCCACGCTGCTGGGGATGCACGGTTGGATTGCTGGGCTACCAGCACACAGTCAGGTCATGCTGAGCTTCTCGCCCACCAGCACCCCCAAGTCCTTCTCCTCAGGGCTGCTCTCCATCCATTCTCCACCCAGCCTGTGTATGTGCTTGGGATTGCCTCGACCCATGCGCAGGACCCTGTACTTGGCCTTGTTGAATTTCACAAGGTTCGCACAGGCCCACCTCTCCAGCCTGTCCAGGTCCCTCTGGATGGCTGGGACCATGCTGGATGAAATGTGTTTTCCTTTATTATTGGGAAGTTTTTTTACATCTCTGAAGTTTCATCTACAGATCTCTATGATTTTTTTTTTTATGTTATTACCCTCCTTTTTTGTACATGCACAGAAGCATTAGTTGCTTTCTACCTGTTTATACTCAGGTCAGGTATGTTATATATTGAGGAAGAACACTGATCATTAACAAAATAAAGCTGTGTCTTAAAATACTGCATTTACAGGAAGTAAATTAGTAGTTTAGATAGACTTTTAATGGTTGTTGTCTGTAATGGTACATTTTAAAGAGAATTATGATTTTCTTAAATTGGTTCTACTTCTTTAATGTGATTATCTCGAAGCAAATCCAGGTAATTCAGTTGTTTGAATTTTTTGATTACTGAAAAGTACTGCTTTAAGAAATAGTCATTTAAATCCTTTCTGTGGGAAAACAGCACGACAAAGTCAGTAGTGCTATATACATTCACATTTATTCATGGAAGTGAAACCACGGAGATCTTTGTGTTCTCGTAACTGAGCTTCTTAGCCATGATGTGTATTGTTGCTGACATGGCTGACTTAAATGGGCATAGTATGAAAACAAAGTGGTTTATTTTATGGAGAGGAATTAAATTAGAATATGAAATACATATATTTCACTTGTAGAATGTCTTATCCAGTTGATAAACATAATTTTTTTTATATTAACTATGTACTTTCAGATAAGACTCCATAGCAATTCTGTATACCTCATATTTCACTGAAGGGTGTTTGGCATACACCTGCACACAATCATAGATCAGTATCTCGTTGCTGAATGTGTGAGCAGTCGGTGTAATCTGTGTAATTTGTCGGTGAATCTGTGTAATTTTCGTACTCATTTGAAGTAACTAGCAAAATCACAGAATCACACAGAATCACAGAATGTTCGGGGTTGGAAGGGACCTCTGTGGGTCATCTAGTCCAACCCCCCTGCCAAAGCAGGGTCACCTACAGCAGGCTGCACAGGACCTTGTCCACACGGGTCTTGAATATCTCCAGAGAAGGAGACTCCACAACCTCCCTGGGCAACCTGTTCCAGTGCTCCGTCACCCTCAGAGTGAAGAAGTTCTTCCTCATGTTCAGCTGGAA
>Ga0065711_1027380_pt1 | contig 50165 bp, 23 predicted proteins | sample Hoacrofraction12_FD_59098 | JGI IMG/M metagenome (GOLD analysis project Ga0065711, IMG submission 59098) | Hoatzin crop microbial communities from Cojedes, Venezuela - Epithelial fraction 12 v2 (version 2) | ecosystem: Host-associated > Birds > Digestive system > Esophagus > Crop | place... | reverse complement strand
CCCAGCGTGACGTCACATGGTATGGAATACCGGGCTCTGTTTGGCCAGGTGGGGTCAGCCCCCACCCCCCGGCTGTGCCCCTTCCTGGAGTCCGGTGAAAATTAACCCTGTCCTGGCCAAACCCAGGACAGCTTCTCTGCTATCACCTGAGGGAAAACTTGTCTCCTGTCACCCGAGGGATGGCTTCTCTCCTGTCCAGCCCTGCCCTGGAGCTGCATTCACTCTGAGGTGCCCTATTTTATTGCCTGTGAACTGCCCTCCCAGCCGCTCTCCAGAAGCTTCCCCAGCCCAGCCTGCCCAGGTCCGCTCAGGGCAGCATGGCTCCTCTCCCGGGAGACTGGAGCAGAGCCTGGACTGACCAAGGAAACAACCAGTCCTCGTCCCAGCTTCTTCTCAGCCATTTAACAGAGCATGTGCTGGAATGCAGGCAGAGGAAACGCTGCTGGAAGGTCACAGACCCAGTGAGTTTCTGGGAAGATTGGTACAAATTAGTGTCTCCTCTGGGTGGCAGGGAAGAGCAGAGGTACTCTCAGGCCTGCTCAGGGGAGGTTCGGTGCAGCGGGGGAAAGGGGATATAACCTCAGGAATAAAGTGGCATTCTGAAGGTCAAAACTCTCAGAAACCAGGGATGTAATTGTAAGCCCATTAAATGCAGCAAGTGCGCTCTCCTAGATATCAGCAGAGCCTCAGAAGCCCAAGAGATTTGTTTGGGGCAGCACTGCGTCCTTTGAAGTGATAATGGTGATAGAGGCAGATTTCAGACATTTTTCTTCTTTACCATACTCTTTTCCCATGGCGCCGTAGTCCCTGGGGCTGGAGGGCGATAGTCTGATGAAACCAAATGCAGTCTTTCGGATTGTGGGCTGGGTGGAAAGGTTTGGCTGGAGGCTGAGCGGTGCCGGAAGGTGGAGTAAGATTCCTGAGACTGCAGTGGACAATCATTCAGCTCACAGAACATCACAGCTGACATTTTAAGATGCAGCTTTGAACTTCAGCCACTTGATGGGCACATTTAAATATTTTGTTTCAGATAATGCTAGCGCCCAGATAATGAGCCTAAAATGTATGTGGTCTGAAAACCATCTAGACAGCCTCCCATACAGAAGTATGTTTATGCATGTGTCTATTGTGATTGTGTAAATATTTATGTCAATACCTCTCTGAAACAAGTGTATAATATAGAATGGAGGAGAAGCAAAGGTTTCATACTAGAAGTGGCAATTCAGATTTAACTCTCTGGTCCCATGGCCTGGGGCGTGGTGGCGCTTTGGCACCCATGACCTTGGATCCCATAGCCTCGGCTCACACTGTAGCTAGGACGTGACTATTTGGAGGCTTGGAATAAATGTAGCATTGTCTGTATATACTTGTACACAACATAATAATATAAAAAGATAAATAATATTATTATAATAATATAATAATAGAAATATTATTCCACACGGTTTGTGAAATAACTAGCTGTGTTGTGAGAGAGTGGCTGGCCAATCCATCTCCTAATTTCAGTACTGAAAGAAAACATACCAGAATATGTTTTGAGATTTGTTAAGTTTTTGATTTATAAAGAAATGTGGAAATCTAATGGTAGTTTCAAATAGAAGGCGGCAAGACACTTCATGTGGAAAGTGGGTACAAAACTGGCATTCTGAAATTTTTCAGATTTAATTTATTCCTAAGCAAAACATTACATAATTCTAAATTATTTTTTGACTTTTGCAAATTTGTGTTTTGAGCCTTTCTTAAGCCATTCTGGCTGAGATCATAGTCTGAGCCTTTTACCTGAGAAATGGAAACCTGCAGTGGTATTGACCTTTTATTTATTTTGAACGTATTGACCTTCAAATGATTCAAGAATGTAATCCTAATGGATGCAATTTCCTCTTAGAATTTTGTTCTGATGTGGGACATTTGAAAGTTGTGTGACCTGCTGTCATTGCTTGTACTAAAGTTGTTTTGCTCCTACCATAACCTCAGGGTTACAGGGTCTCATTGCCAGGATAACGACAGTATTACTTCAAAGAGCGTGGTTCCTTTTAATTGTCTTGAGAGCGCTTCTGACCATTTTATAAAAGGAAAACAAATCAGTTTATTGCTGCCAAAAGATCCTGGGAAATACAAGGAAAAGAGGTTGCAAGAGTACTGAATTTAAAAAAAATTATATGTTCTTACTGAAATTTGATAAGATCTGGACAATTTAAAAAGCATGCTTATTGGGCTTACTATAAAAATTCTTGGTGGTATTTTTAGACATTAGAATGCTTGTTTTAAGCTTAATGAAAAAAAAAAGGTAAGAAAAAGCCTAGTTAATATTTTTTCAGCATAAAGTAGTTTATCTATCAAAGAGTTTGGAACAGAATCTGGCTCCAAGATGCAAAGTGTCCAGTTTAGACTCATTGTAACAGGTGAGGTTGTAAGATTGCAGTATACATTTTTGTCTATACACTCAGTCCATTAAACAATGAAACTACGTCTATGTCTAACCTCCATCTCACAAATTTGACCTAATATATCTCAGGAGGCCAAAAACCAGTATCCTGCACTTGGGTTTACGATCCTTAAAACAGTTAATGATAGTGAATAAGATAACAGATATCCAAGTTTTAATGTGGTTGAGGTGAAACTACATATAAAGCAAGCAATCAGGTGATTGATCTGAAGCTAAAACTTTTGGAGCAGTATTTTATTACACAGCTTAAGTTGGGAAAGGCTCCTGGGCAAGAGTAATCTCATGAAAATTCACTAGGATCTACAAAATGCAAGACTCAAAGAGAAGCTAAGAGTTGATTTGTGCTGTTTCAGAAGCTGTTTTTTGGAACTCTCTTTGATACAAAGCTAGTTCCTTTTCCTGACTCTTTTTCTGTTCAGCTCCATATGTGTATGAAATGCTAAGCAAGAAGAGCTATTTGTTGTTCTCTCCTAATTCTAAGTCTTTTGAAACTTTGTTCTGTAAAATCCAAAATTACGTATGTTCACTTTGGCCACTATGAGTTTCATATGGTTCTAGTAGTTGCTTATACTTAATAAAGAAGGAAAAAATTCATGCTGCAATTACTACAAATCTTTACTTTCTTCTTTCACTCCTTTTTTCCCTTTCCTCATCCTCCCGTGTGACTGTGGCATTGAATACAGCTGAGACAGAGCTGGTTCCAGCCCCTGGTACTTATTTTTGGCTCATTAATTTTTGGCCAAGAAGGGACACTTAATAGGTCTGACATTCCTGGCTAGGTGGTGATTGATCAAAAGTCAGCAGAGTCAATGTTGTTATTTTTTCCAAACTCATGCTAATGCTATTCCGTAAAAGCCCACAAAAACAAAGCAGTTGGGCTGGCTTGATAGGAATGGTGATGGCTAAACCAGCATGAGAAGTGGAGATAAAAGCTTTCCATGGGATTACCTTTCCCCTACTTATTTCTTAAGTCTGCTGTAATCTAAGTTATAAAATGACAAGGTAATGCATGTTGTATTTAAAGTACATTATCTGGATTATGCCAACTGTGCTCTTCAGGAATGTGACATTGTGAAACAAGATTTCCACACACCTACAGGAATGAGCAGACACCGTATTTATTAGCCTAGTAAAAATACAATCTTATATCAATAACACCCTGGCTCTCTCTCCATTTCTTCCTGTTTCTGTTGTGTGTCTGTGTCAGCCTTGTTCTGAGCCAGTGTTGCCAGGTGTACTCGCCAGAGTCTGCTCAGTTGGAGCTGTGACTACCAGCCAAAAATAGCTAGCACTGATCAGATGCTCCAGCAGAGTGAATAATTCAGAGTCAGCAAGAGTGCATGCTGAAGGTACACACAGCTATTGGCTGCTGTAGGTCTGAACTTGTCCACCAAAGATGAAGTTGTGACTGACACTGGGATGTGAAACACCGTTAGCTGTCTGGACAGGCTGATTAGTAAGGAACTGGGTGGTAACTTCAAACATTTAGGTTCAAATCCTGCCTTAAGCTGTTGAGCTACTGAGTACTTTTACTTGGCCAGTACCTTTCTTGTGACTTGATTTGCCCATCTCTGAAGTAGAATGATGCTGCTCATGAAGAGGAAAGATTAGATATTTCAAACAAAAGCCAATATTGCTACTATTGACAGGGAAAATATCCCAGGTGGATTGATCTGGGATTTCATCATGTTGGTAATACACTCCTGATTAAGGTGGTGCTGCTGGTGTTCAGTGGATGACATTCACCTTTGCACGAATTAGCAGGTTTACACGGGACTGTTGGAATTGGTGATATAAATGTGCTCCACATATAGATGCATTTCACTAATTCCACTTTGGCTCTGTGAAAGAATCTCTATGGTGCTGATCAGGTCCAGAGTATCTGACACCTACAAAAGCTCTCGCAGAACTTTCTGTCTTCATTTGGAAATGTACAACTCAGAAAATGGAGAATGGCTATTCTGGTTTTATCTCAGTAGGTTTAGTGTCTCCGTAATTCTGATAATGTTTTTGCTAATATTTGAAGCAAATTAGGTTTTGAGTGAGCCCTGAGAAATTATGCTTTCAGGGTTAATGAAAACAGTAAATGAGTCTGGTTTGGGACCCAGTAAAGCAGTTCTGGATTGTTGCTGCAGCTGGTAGGCTTCCAGAAGGGGTCTGAAAAGGGAAAACTCAACTTTGCTTGGGAATACAGGGGGATGACAAAGACACGGGAGCCTGAAATGAAGAATTTCTGTCAGAGTCTTCCTATATAATGACAGATGCATCCGGAGATGATGGCTTTCTTTGGATGTCAATGTCTGAGTCATTCTTGTCTGAGCCTTAGTTAAAGCTGAATTGTTGATTCTTCAGAGAGCCAGAGAGGTGCAAGAGGTCTGCTGAGGTTTGAGCTCGAAAAGAGTGAAAGATTGTTTCTGTGTTATTTGAACTTTAGGAAGGAATGAAAAAAATGTTATCTAGCTGTAGTGCTGAGTCATCATAGCCTGGAAAGTGTCAGGAGCTGCTTAGGTCAGCTGAAAGATTAGGAAGGAAAACACTGACTCAAGTACTTTCTCATGTCAGCAGAGGGTGCCTGCTGCAGTATAGGCTGAAATTTAGAAGTAGAGATCTGAAGAGAAATATTGTAAACAATTTAAAAGTACAATTTGTTTGTTTTTATTTTTAAATATAATTAATTCATTATAATTAATATAAACAAATTCTTAAATAATATCATTCCTTTGCTTCTGAGGATTGCCGAAAGTCACAGGAAATCCTGCCATAACTGTCCCTTCTAATATTTCAACAAACAATATTCATATCCCTGTTAGTTATTTTTTAGCCTTGTTATATGACTTGGTGATTGTTTAAGAAAAGCTTGGTTATACATTCTTTCCTTAAACTGGCTTCATGTCAAGCAAAAATTTCAGATACACCTAAGTGATTTAGAAGCCTAGTCTGACTGAGCTTGAATCACACCTGAAAGTTAGACCTGGCATAGTGAAAGTGTGGCCTACTGCTGAAATGAATCATAATATAATATTTTTCAACTTCTTTGGCTGAAGGTCTCAAGCATTTTGTGAACTTTCTGTCTATGTGTAAAAATATTTATTGATCCTGCCTGCATACAATAACATCAGTATGGCTTGCCCTTGGTAATGGGAAAAGTTTGGGAATTTCCTGACAAAATAGTATGTTGTTGGAAAATGCTTCAACTCGGAATCTCAAGGCTGCATTTATTGCACTTTCTACTGTTATTACTATGAGCTCTAGCGACCAAGACCTTTACCTGGGGCCTTGAGCACAATTTGGTGTGTGCCTCAAAATCTTGCTTCATTCCCCGTTCTGAAAGGGTCTCTAGGTAATAACTACTTCAGTTCCCTCTTTGCTTTTTGCTTTCCACCAGAAATAGAAGACATATTACATTCCACTGCCTCTTCCATCTACAAGTGCTGTGTCTCCCACATGTCAAGATCTGTTCTGTTAATGGTTGTAAATAGCTCTCTTTACATAAGTTGTGAAATGGTTTGTCTTCTATCAGTTCTCTGCACAAAATTAAAGAAATAAAGATTTACAGCAAAATAGGTCCTCTTAGAGTGCACTAGAAGATCTTGCATTCAGGGAATGGGGTACTATGAAATTTCCACCAGATTTCTTTCTCCTCCCTTTTCCTCCAGCTTACTATCTACCGAGGAGGGTGAGAATAGCACCTCATGGGCTAGACTTGTCCATAGAAGGTCATGCTTAAAGCCTTGTAACCATAATTGTTTTGTCTCCTTGCTCTCCAACACTGCCATGTGAACGAGGTCATGGTAATCAGTGGTTCTAGTCTGGCTCCATAACATTTCATTTATGTCCTTAAGGACTTCTGAGATCCGAGCAGTGTATTTGGGGACTATTAACTAGGAAACTTTTCTTAAGAATTTAATGACATTGTTGGATTTATATCCTTATGTGCTTTCTGTCTTTAAGTGATTATTTCTTCCCAATAATTTAAATGTTTCAAATGTCAAGATTTTGATACTGTGTATTCTGCAAGGATGGTGAGGGGCAGAAATCCCAACTCATTGACTGCAATTCTGAAACATAATGCCCTCTTATAAAAGCAGTTTTATCTCAAGTATTGCAATCAGATTCCAATTTGGAAGAGGGAATCAAGGCACTTGAACTTTACTTCTGCCACTGTGTTTAACATTCCTTTCTTTTTTCATTTAAAGTGTCAGGAAGTGGTGCTGAGTTGGCAGCAGTATATACCATCCCAGAGGAGGCTGTAAAGTAAGTGTTAAACATGTTTAGTCCTGTCTATAAAAATGACTTTTACTGAACTCTAAAAAAATAGTAACAGAACTGCCTCTTCCAGCAGTTTTTGTGGTTATTAATAGATGTTAGTGCATTGATTATTTTCTAATGGAGATATAAATTCTTATCTGAACTCTCCATCCAAATCGAATACTTTCTTAACCTTAGCTATCTGATAAAATTCCTGTGAACTCCTTTACACAGAATGCAATTCACCACTGTGTAAATTAGTAGGCCTGTGGGAATTATTATTGATTCACATAACTAAATCTTGTGGTGACTTCTATTTTTGATGGAGAGCTTGCCTTGAAGATTCATGTAACAATTCTTCTGTTCAGTTGTTTCACCACAAAAGTTACTATAATTAAGGTCTCTCATACACTAGAAGAAGTTTAGGAAGCTGTATTAAAAAGATAGCCTTCATCAGAATATTCAAATTATTTCCTGTTATTTTTTCTAAACAGAAGATTTATTATTTAAACAGTTACACTGCTTCTGATCTTCATGCAATGTAATTGTCAGCACTATGGTGCTAACATCAATAATGTAATTTAAATTATTGAAGTGGAACATAGTATCTGTCAGGATTATTTCATCCTTTGCTGTTCCCCTGGTAAGGAGAAATTGAGGGGTTTTTTTCCTTCTATTAAGGCATAATATCATTTTAGAAGAAAATCTACCTTTTGAATGCCATGATATTCATGATACTGATTGTTTAAAAATCCTTTTCCAGTGCTGTTGTGCCCTCACAAACTTATTAGCAGTATTCTATAGTTTTTCTGGGAGTTCAGAATGCTACTGGAGGACAGACGACATAATATGGTATACCATTACAGTCTAATGTGTTACTTTGTGGGCTCAGGTTGCTTCTAGTTGGATACTATCACTTGTCAGTTTCTCATCTATTGTTTCATTCCTGCAGAGGCTCAGTAAGTGGGAGATGACAGAGCGGACACGCTGCCTATATTAGGGGAGCGACTGAACTCCAGTAGTGATATAAATTATTGGAACAGTGTTCATCTAGGGAACTGCAGACAGACAAAGCAGCTCTGAGGAAATGCATCCCTGTCAAAGACGGTTTGTTTCAGCTGAGGCTTGAATTACAGCAGAAGTAAAAAAGAGAGTAATCTGGTGAGGGGGAAAGCAAACTGGAGCACTGCATGTAAGTATTTTCAAATAATTTTTTACATAGTTCACTTATAAGCAGATTACTATATGCAGTTGTAGACACAAGTTTTCATCTTTTAAGAATGAAAATTACATTTCCTTTAATGTGATGCATAAGCAGATTATCCTGTTCTCTAAATATGTGGAATATTTTATATCAAGAATGGAATTTCAAATATTTATAGGGGAGAAAACAATTTTTTTTGCCTTTGATTGTGTGGTCAATACTTTTTAATGGGACATACTTATAAACAAATAATTATAGTATTTATGGCTGGATGTTTATAATTTCTATTTATGGAACTGTTTACATTTCTACTGGTTGCTTCAAGAGTCAGTTTATGGGAGGGTGTTAATAGTAATAACTTACCTGCATTTACATACGAGCAAACCCAGTATTAAAAACTGGCAACCTGGAATGAGCATGCATAGATTTTTATGAGTCTGAGACAACCTGGTTTTTCTGGAAAGTTCTTGTTTCCATTGATTCACAGCAAAAACGTGTGTTTTGTTTGTTTCTGATGACTAAAGAATAAGTAAATTTTGGCATTACCAAAAACTTTTTGGGACCAGTTCTGAATAAGACAAATCAACTCCTGCCAATGGAAGATTAAGAAATTCTGCATTGTGCTACCAAACTCAGACTGTCATGACAAATGGAATAAAAAAGGATCATTTGTATTTTCTGAAACCTGGTATTAACCTATAATAATTTGTCAGTATGTTTTCCAAGCAATACTCATTAGCAATGAATTTAAAGCTTATGTGCCTGCTATAGCAACTGCACTTCTAGCTTTTAGAACACTTACTGGGAACTGCGGCGCTGCACCAGGCTAGATTTTTTTGTGAGTTTCATAAACTGATTATGATGCTTTTTTGAAGTGAAAAATTTAGCATGAGCGTATCTTCTCTGGAAGAATTTGGTTTGACTGTATCTTGTCAGAGGCTCTACATAAATAGTGATTCATGCAACTAAATACTCTCATGGAGACTGCTACTTCTGATGGAAGAAACCTGGCCTGCACATGCATGTTACTTTTTAATTGACTGTTTTGGAAGTAGCATGACATTCTTGTCTGTTCTGTTTCCACAAACTCGATTAAGTGGTACTTGTTTCTTTTTTTAATGATAGCTTAACTGTTTTAAGCTCACGATAAGTAAAATCTCCAAAGAACTTACCTAAAACTTTGTATTGAACTCAATACATGCTATGATGCAAAGGTAGCCAGTAATTCACTGAGGAATTAATACACATTTCTTGTTTTCAATGACATGTCCAATTACACTGCGTGTTTACTGAAATTTTGCTGATTGGGGTTAAAACTTTACTGCTAATCTCAACAGGCCCTCTCTTGCACTTCTTGCCTTGATTGTTCATAGAGCTTCCCTAGTATAGAGCAAGTGGATGATGTTATTAAACATTGTAAATCTAAGTTTTCACAAGTATTTTCTGCATTTTTACAATAAATTTAAGACTCCTTATTCAGCCAAATTGAATGATGACGGGGAATTGTCCCTATCATTAGAGCTGACTAGAAATACTTTCCCCTAAAAATCAAATAAGTTTCACTGTTGTTACTATTAAATCCACAAACTATAGCTGCTCTTCTGGTTTTAGGATAAACTTAGCCATCCCCCAAAAAGACAGATTTTTGTTTTAACGAAAACAAATTTCCCTATAAATAGCTGTTTTATCAAAACATTAGCTATGACTGAAAAAGCTCCTATATAAAACAGTATTAATCATTATCTGTTAACTATATTTAAGACATTTTGCAGAGTTTAGTCCATTGGCAAGTCATGTTGAGTTTCAAACTGTCTTCAGTGTGTACCTGTAGAAGAAATCAATGCATTCAGTGAAGCTGTGGACTACATTGAAACAGCTTTTTAAAAGAACTGTGCTCATTTTGTATTAATCATGAAGTCAGTAATGATGTCTGACGTAGAAAATGTATTACTCCCTTAGGTGAAGGAATTGGGAATTACTAATGTTTTGATGCCGTATTCTAGTGTTAAATAAATAGCTATTATTGCAAAAGTGTTCTTTTGGACTCCTTTGTTATCAAAAAATAAAATATCAGTAATGTTGGTCAGATAGGGTTAAAATCACAACTGAATTGATTAACTAAAATGTATGCAAAATTTAAAACCATTCTTTGCCCCTTTCTGCACTCCTTCCCATGTTTGTCACTGCTGTTTCAGTGCCTCTGCTATTAGGGAAGGAAAGTACCTCTGGAAATGTTAGGTGTGGGTGTGCGTTTACCCCTAGTCCTAATGCTCCATGTGCAACTGAATTTACCTTGTAGAAACACTTTGAAGTCTTTAAAGCTTTGCTTCTTACGGATTGAACTGAAACGCTCAAAATTAGGAAATTTTTTCATTCAGATTTTTCTCATTATTATATTTTTTATTCTTTTTTTTGTTATTTAAGGTTTATAGTAATCTGAAGCAATCGTATAATTCAGGGAAAATTCAAAATCTTCCATGAAAAGAAAGAAAATATCACATTAGATATCTGCACCAGAAAACCCTTGTGGAATATTTTTATTGGAAGATGAGCTAGTTTGAAATCACGTAGCTTATTAATTTCTCAATTTTAATATTAAAAATTATGCATCTGGAATATGGTGGCTCTCTCTCAGAAACAGGGAGACCTAGGTTGCAATCTCTTTGAAAAGTTTAAAATCTCATGGCTTTTTAATAAAAATATGAATCTATTTATTATCTAAAGTTTTAAATTTCCCAAGCAGTATTTTTAAAAAGAGGATTGAGTGTCAGTGAGATAATTTCAATTCCCAGGATAATCATATTTCTAAATGTGTTTGTGTACACTTCTGGCATAAATGACTACACTTTCACTAAAAGTGGTGGAACATTCTTATGCTTCTGACTGTTTCAGCAGCCAATGCTTGGGTGGCTCAGCACCAGCCAGCACTGTTTTGATGTCTGGCTGGCCAAGGATGAGAAGAGGGAAAGAGCAACCAGAAGATACTGATTGTAAATGTATTCTTTTTGAAGTAGTTAAAGCTACATTTTATTTTTTTTTTAAAGGTGAATAGCATTTTATCAACTGGAAACGATTTGTGAATCAGTGCTGAACTGCTCTATAGTTTTTTTAAAAACATTAAGCAGACTTCTGTTTAAAAGTAATGTTTTGAGACTAAATTTAGCTCTGTTTAAAAGCTAATTTGAAAACAAACTCCTCTAATAGGAATATTACATTTGACCTCTAATTCTCATTTAAATTTTGGCCATTGAACAAAATATAAATATTCCCTATTAGTTCCATTCTAAATTCAAAAAATTAATTTCCAGCTAAGGGACTGGTTTTCAAGAAGTGTCAGAACTCCTGTTCTGTTGTAGTCCAAGTCTTCTGAATTGCACAAAAGAATGAATTGGGGATAATGGGCTGAAACCTGGATAGATGTGGACCAGGAGAGCACAGCTGATAAGTTTGACTCCTAGTCACACCAAGCGTGAATGGAGACCGAAAGAATGTACCAACTGGAATGGAATTAGTCCTCTTACTAATACCTGAATGCAGTTCTCAAAGGGAAGGCTAAAGATAAGGATCTTCATTGTCCAAAATTCACAGTTCAGAGTTTAAGGTCTGTTATAAAGTGTATTCATACTGAGTGGATACAGTACTTATTCTCCTGTTTCAACCTAAAAATACACATTGCCATGTATCTATGATTGTATGATTCTGTGGGTTTAGGACGATACAAAGAAAAGTGTTGCTCCAAGGGCTTTGCCTTAAGGATATACAGGAATCAGGAGAAACTCATTTGCTAGTCGTTAATACCAGAGCATAGCTTTCTTCCTCCTTTAAACTGATGCATTCCCTAAGGATGTGAAGAAACTTGGTTTGTATCAAATGAGTTGCCACATATTGGGCCTAGTATTCAGTTAGTATTTATTAGTGTAAATTGTTACTTCAGAGCACTTCTTACACAAGCAGAAAATATATTCCTTAGAACTGACATTTCTGTGCAGAGTACTTAATAATCATGATGCATGCATCATTCTACTATGCTCCCCTCCTGCTTGTACAGAATTTCTGCTTTGCAACCCAAATTTGCTGATCAAATGGCCTAGCTGATAATACGACTTGTTACAAACACTGTTAGACCTCTTTTGAGTGGTATTAGAAAAAAATGTGGGCAATTGTAATTACGGGCAAGCTAGCTGAGTTGATGTTTAATAGATACAAGAAAGCTTTCCATTAAAGACACGCCTTTCAATCCTTTTATATATCTCTTACAACCAGTCTTCAGCATTTCGATATATTTGTGAGCCCAGTAGTGTATCCTCCGTCTTCAACTTTGAAAAAAAGCGCAGTGGAAACACACCAGTAAGTCAGATGAAAACATTCTGCAGCCTACAGTGGTTTCTGTGCTACATGGCCTTTTAGTTGCCTGAAGAACAATTGGGGAGTGTGGGAACTACTTTAGAGAAATCATAAATTGTTTTGGGATTTATTCAACAGATTCTAATTTTGGATGAAATATGTGATTATGGAAGCACATAATAAGCATTCTCTCCTACACTCACAAAGACTCTTTCAAATATTTTCAAATAATTCTCTGTTAAGAATACTCGGATTCTTTTGCATTGTATCAGCTCAGTCACATGCTTCAGTCAGGTTCCATAACAGACTTGCTGATGATGGAGAGTTTTTTACCTTCCAAACAAATAGGCAAACAGAATTCCTACCTGTCCTACAAGTGACACTGTTCTTGTGACAACTGCTATGCAGTGATGCTGGGTTTGTTTCAGGTATGATGCCTTCCGCCCTTCCTTAGAACATGGAAAGAGAATGAAGAGCACAGTTGATTAGAACCTACCTATAAACAGGTGGAACCTGTTTCTCATGTAGATATTAATGAAGAATTAGCAGAGAAGGCCTGATGGTAGCAGTAGGTGGGGATATTTGGCCAATCTCACACTCCAGTTTCCAGTATGCTAACTGAATTAAGACCGTGTCTATGTTAAGGCCCCAGTTCATATTTAAATTTTCTGAAAGCATGAGTGAATTTTCTCCTGCTCCTATCCTTATCCTTGTATTTTTCAGTGACTATGAAATAAAAAATGTGGTTATTAAATATAGAATATACGTTTTGCTGCGGTATTCCTCTTCCATATATAGATAGCAAGATAGCTACAGATTACTTAATGATAGCCTTTTCATTCAATGAATGTGTCAGTAAAGGAAACCAAGCGTTTCTTTTAATAAAATGGCTTTTAAGCATCCTCAAGGGCACATTAAAGTGATCTCTTTAGAAGTCATATTTAGTAAGCTAATTAGCATGATCAGAGTGTGCATTCCTTCCTTATGATTAATTTCATGGCACTGAAATGAAAACTCTAGGTAAAAGTCTTACAGTGACACTAAATACATAGATTCTTATATTCTGTATTGGAATGCATGACACACTGGCTACAGTTTAAGTAACTGTTCAAAGTATTTTGAAAGCAGCAAGGACATAACTCAACTTAAGCTCTCACTTTTCCCCAACAGAAATACACAGGGCATCAAACAACTTGGGCAAACATTCTGGAATGTTACATGGCAGTTCATCTTGTTACAGTTGGTGTTTTTTATGTAATGGTGATTTCTACTCTGAGTTTTAATCAGTAAAGCTGGGACTTCAACTTTTTTATGAAAACATAAAAATTTACAATAACTACTCTTCAGTAGTGTGATAATGTGTTTACTGTGAAGCAAAGATAAAGTGTATGTAAGTGACAGGGATCACTTTCATCACGCTCTTTAAAGCTTGATGTCTAAGAGATTAAAAATATTACAATACAGGAAAAAATGTTTTTAAATTGAAAAATTTTGTTGAAATTTAATGAATTAAATTTTAATTTTTAAAAATTGAAATATGAGTATTTTTATAGCATCCACATGACCATTGCTCCATGGCACTGCGCTCAGGGTCTAAGATCAGTACAGATGCTCAAGCACACTGTTTCTTACAAATCAGTATTACTGTCTAATCTCAGTTTAGTTGACTGAAATATACTTAAGTTATTGGAAGACAATAGCCTTTGGTGATACAATTTTGATTGTAGTAAAATGGAAAACCAAATGTTGTATTCATTAGAGTTTGAGACTGAAAAAGATGAATGGCATGTTGTTACTTAATACTGCATACAGAGTTTAGGTGATGAGCTCTTCAGCAGAATTGCACAGCTTAAATACTGTGTTTTCTTGTGAGTCTGATGTGGTGTACTGACTTTCTGCTGTTCTTAGTTTGCTTGAACAGAAGTCTTGTTTCAGGTATGAGGAGATGCATCAGTGTAGCTCCCACTAATACTCTCTGATTCCTACTTTATTGCTTCTTTATGTCACTCTATCAATCTGTCTCCATTTGGAGATCTCTCCATGTTTCCCCTTTTCAGACGGCCATTGAACTACTTGAGAAATTATTTCTAGGTGAAGACATACTGATATATCTATTTAGATTAAACTCTTTACTGATTTTGAGCCACCAGGTTCATACACAAGTGAGTGGGATTAATTGAAATAGCTTTAGAAGTATAATTCCTGGGAAATTATTGTTATTCTAGCCATGAACAAATAATGAAACAGACTGATAATGAGCTTACTCTTAAACATTTGGCTAAATATTTTTTCAATTACATAGGCTGAAGCTATTTATTAGTCTTTATTAATATAGCTAAAAAGAACATGCGGAGAGTTTTAAGTGTAGTCTCGTCCACCCGGACCTTAAGAACATATGTACTGAAAAGGGTGGAGCAGACACTTGTGAGAACAATTGAGAAAGAAAAATGTCAACAAATACACCAGGAATTGTTTATATGAGATTTCTTGCTTGGTCTTGAGACAAAGCAGAGAGGACGGGTGTAGCAGGTGTTTCAGTGCCATCTCATGAGGATTGTGGTTCCAGACTTAGTCATTGGGAATAACACCTGAAAAGAAATAAAAATAACTTTAGTCCCATTAATTTTTTTCCACCTAATGAACAATAATCCTACCCAAAGACATATGTAGTTTCCTCTATTTCCTGAAGCTCATATCAGAGCTCCTATTTTCTTCTTATAAGAGCTGACTCCTGATTGCACAGACCTGCTCAGGTCAGTGAAGAAACCTTGCTTTAAGGAGTAGCCATGTCTGTAGGAGATGATCCATGGGCTAATTTTGAAGCTATGTCATTATTTTTTTGTTTGGACAGGCAGGCAAGGGAATTACCATCTTTTAGTCTGTGCCATGGCAAAATGTGGTTATAGACTTTGCATAGTAAGTTCAGTCTTCAATGGGAGTGTGGGGAACGAATTGCTTGAGAGCAGAGCAGGCTGGAGGTACAGCCGTATCCCTTTATACAAATAAATACACAGGTAACAGAAAAATGTAAGGTGCAGCCTGCACTTCCACTTCTTGCTGTATATTATTGGTCTTGAGAGTGTTTTCTGGTGCATCACTACCAGTGGGTACACGTACTGGGTGTACCTACACTCAAAGTAGCAGAGCCTGCCTTACCGTACTGTAAAAATGCTGTCAAAACCATACACTGGTTTATTGATTGGTGGCTTTAAGGCAAGGTATTACTTGGTTTCACAGATTTGACTGTGCTCACACCTCCTTCTGAAAAGGTACTCTATCTTGAAGACTGGTGGAGTTCATATCACACTACTTCAGGACATAAAATATAGTATGGGTCATATGATTCCATCTATGCAAAGATAAGTAAGAAACACTGATCTAGGGCCATAATGCCAAAGTGTGGTGGAACAAACTGAACTGAAACAAGTTCAGAATATTCTTCAGTTTTGAAACAAAAATAGAAATGTGGTATATAATGTAATTATGCATTATAAAAATATTAGCTTTCTAAAATTAGATGCCACAAGAAGATACTGGTCAAGCAACAGACTAATGATGCTTTATTTGCAAAATAATTCTAATTATTAACTATTTAAAAGGACTAAATTGCATTGCTTTCAGTTACATATTATTATTTATGTATTTGACCTTATGAGACTGTAATAATAAAAGTAAGATTGCAATGAAAATACAGATTTCCATCCAGACTCCTGGTTACAGTGCATTTTCTGATTGTCACTAATATCTCTTTAAAGGACTAGAACACTTGATGAAAAAACATCGTTTTGGTTTCAGAGATGACAAATTAAAAAAAAACAAACACAAAACCAGCACCATATCAGTATACCAAAGATGGTTTTGCTATGAAATTAAATTCAATCTGGAATCAAAAGAATTGTCCTGATTGTTTTCAGCTGTTTGATCTCTTATTTAAAATACAAAGATCTTTGTGAAATTTATCAGAGAATGCTACTTTATGGTACACTGTAATTATAGATTATTGTCTTTAAAGTTTGTCCTACAAAGCAGAGGAGAATGCAGTCATATGTTCCACCTTTACATTCCTTGGAGGGTTCCATATGTTTACCTTTATCTGACTTTAGATTTTGTGCTTTAGTGGTTGCTGGCAAGAGCAGTTGAATTCTTTGATGCCTATTGCTTTAATAAGGAATGTGAAGCCACATGCATAATAATACTAGAATACAGTATGAAGGACATATATTCCCTGATGAGATATGTATCTTGAGTAGAGATTAGGAATGCTTTGCACCCATTTCTTTAGTTGGACTGTTGCACTTAAAAATTCCAAAAGGGGGCAATCTTACCCTCTGCCTGAAAGGCTATAGATATAATTCCGTTGAGAAAATACAGCACACTACTTTCTAGGTTCTCTTTTACCTTCGAAAACTGAAAGATAAAACAATGACAAAAATAACTTCTAGGAGTTTTGGGGCCTTTTTTTTTGAAAAGTAAATTTTAAAAGTGTTATTGGATTTTTAAACTTTATTAAATGCAATAGTATGAATACATGTGGTCACTCTCAAAGTGTGAAGGTTAAAATTATCTGATGCCCTTACTTGTAGCGAACAATCATGCTGTTGAGAGAAAGAAACATAAAAAAAAATATATACACATAAATTGCTCTTGGACATAAATCAACCACGTTTATAATGGAGATTTGGGGAAAAAGAAGATCTCAAAATCACACTCTTTTTACAGCTGATTGCCACTTATGAATTTGAGAAAAAAACTGTGTACTCTCTTGGAATAATATAATAATAGTCATATTAGTGCAAGTTGTTTTTTATGTTATCTTGTATTTCTGTAGTGTTAGTAGGAGAAATAACCTGTGGCCTTTCGGAAAAAAAACCCAAACCATTCAAGAAATGTGCTTGCCATTGATTTGTGGTAACTTTTTAATTATATATAGTATTTTCTGTAAGAGGTATGCATATTTTCTTTCTATATGCTTTCTCAATAATGTATTGTTGACCCAGCTTTTGTAATTTGATGGCAACAATAATTTAACTGTTAGAAAAGAAAACATTTCATGTGTATGATATATCTACAAGCTGCCAAAAATACTATTTCTGTAGATATTAGAAAGCCAACATCCTTTTGGTTGAATCAAGAGGGTGTTCAAAAGGAAGGCTGCAAGGAACCAATGGGAAACATTCTTGCTCTTGACTGTATCACAGGATGCTAGAGTCACACCCCTTCAGTTTTCTCCAGGCACCAACTTTCTATGTATCCTGTCTTACTCTAAGACTGAATGTCTGCTACATGTTCATAATTCTGGCATTTTACTAATAACTCCCTGCCTCAGAAATCAGGGAGTATCTTGCCAATATCCCCTATCTCAACTGAAGCAGACCCAGCATTCTGAAGTGAAAGATCTAGTACTTCAGACGTGCTGTTTGTTACAGGGCAGATGAGAGCTCTGCTGGGTGAAAAGATACAACTGGGAGGTGTATTCTGATCTTGGCTTTATCTTAAACTTAGTTAGAGAACACTTCAACTGTTTTAAAGATTTTAAAAGTTTTGAGAGACTTCTGAATGCTGTTATTTATGAACTGAAACATCATTGTTCATTAATTTCTCTTTTTACGAGTTCATACCAGTAACACTGGGGCTGCATATCTTCCCATGATAAGACCAAATCCTATAATTAGTCTTTACTACATGGAGTCTGGTTAAAGCTGATAAATTACTTGTAGCAAAAAGAGTTGCAGATTTTGATGTTTGGAAACTTGAGCTCCAATTCATCCAGTATGAATAAAGAGGTACAGATTGTCAACCTGTGTATGCTGAAGTGGCTCTGACCACTGATTCACAGCCAAGAACATGGCTGGTACAGTCACAGTTCCATAAAGTGTTATGGTTAAATATGTTTTCATAAGATGTAAATGAAGCTTAAATAAATTATACCACCACTTATTTTTATTGTGATAAGCAGAATACATAATAAATTAATACAATTTTTTTGCCTTGCTTCCCATTCATATGATGTAGACTATTTTAAACCCAGCTACATTTTTTTCCTCTCTAGAGAAGATGACCATACCAATTGCCTCATTATCTGTTTACATTCTGGAAAGAATCATTTGGGATTTTGTCCTTCTGAAATAAACGTTTACTTATGGATTTTTTTTATTGTCACATCCATGGCATTTTTAAAGTAAATAGGAGTACAAGGTTTATATTATTTTAAATGTATATTGTATTTGTCTTCCCAACACTGTGGTTTTTAGTACTGTGAATAACGTAGTATGGAGCCAGCCTATTAAACAGCCTGTTTTTGTAAGGAAACTGTTAGTCCACCTACAATATTCTATTGCTTACTGTGTTCTTCCAATATGCTTAGCATTCCACAACCTAAATGATCATTTGTTGAACAAATTCATGCTTTTATTAGTCAAAATACAGAGAAAACAGAGCCCCCCTGTTTCAAGATATTTGCTAATGCACGGTTAATTATCACATATAGCTTACTATAATTCATTTTACAGGGAGACCTCCTGCAGGTAACATACTAGCAGTTTATGAAGCAAAATAACCTCACTATAGATTAGAACTGTTTCACTACTGGTCAGACAGTTGCTGCTTCTAGGCCTTCTCACTTCACATTGCTAATTTGAACAAGGCTTTATTTTTATATTTGTCAGCAGCAAGACTGTAGCATGGTTGTTAAACCTCTCCCAGGCCTAATTAGAGTAGCAATGCTAGCATTCATAATGAATCTCGTGTCCTGGGTTGGAGGAGGTAGCCGTGGTGCTACAGTAGCTTCCTGGCAGACAGTTGCTGGCAGGTTTAAGGTAGCTTGTGGCTTGCAATATTAAGTGACTGTTGAAATTCATTGACTCCACTGCGGCTTATGTGTCTAGATGACAACAAGTTTACACGGTTCTTTTATAGTTACAGCAAATGGGTCCATTTAAATATTTATTAGGTGATTATGGTGATGTGAAATGGAAAAAAATTGCAAAGTACAGTATTGCATGTATAACTTTTAACTGTTTGTACAAAATAGGCCTGTGGTATCATGTGAAATTACAGCATCTTTTTTTCCTCATAAATATTTATAGTGTATCAGTAGCTAGGAATGCTAATTTATTTGCATTTTGTTTCTTATTTAATCTGACAGCCTTTTGGGTAGCCATTAAAGGCACTGACTCTGATTTGAATGAAGGATATTTCAATCAGCAGTTGAGTGACATTTTGATTGGAGTGGGTGAAGTTCAATTTTAGGAGTTCTTTTTGCTTTTATGAGACACAGAAAGGAGTATTACCTGTGTGTGCTTGATGACAGGAGCACCCACAGAAGGCCTGCTTCTCTGAAACTTTTGCTTTTGAGGAATTTGTCATAATTATTGGATTAAATGAAGTCAACTTGTTTTATTTTGTTCTTTGTCTGGCTTAATCAAAGTGAAAAGAACACAAAAGCTAGGTATAAATTTCTGAAAAAATTAACCAAGTTTTTTTGTAAAATATGAATATTGTTTGTGTGATAAAACAAGCTATCTCAGGTATATAGGTAAAGGGATTAAATGCATACAGGAGGAGAAAAAATCCAATTCATTGACAGCTTTGTAGCTGTTTACTTGTTCACAGCAAGAGAAGAGATGGAAGTGAGTCAATCTCACTCCAGGGCATGAAAGAACATGATAATGGTATCCAGAGGTGTCAAAGCAAATACGTATGTTGGAAATGCTCTAAGTGATAGCACAGAAAATAGGTATAGTGAAGAGAAATCAAGTATAATAGAGTAAATTTACTCTGAATATATGTGTGTGTCTATATCTATATATAAACCTAAACATAGTATGAGAGACTTGTTCTTTGTAAAGAGAATAATTAACTACACTATAGCAGCTTCACTCATGATGCTATCATTGAACTTTGCTGTTGTTTAGAAAATCAAATTTTTTGCAAGTGGGTGGCATAACTTTCCAAATCTCTATTTTATAAAGAACAGAAATTAACAGCAGAGATAACAAACCTGAAGTCAGCTCTTGTCAGGGGAAGTATAAGATGCACTTCATGGTCAACTAGAGCCGGTAAACACTAGCTGAAGCAATTTAACTGTGTTTTGAGACATTGACCAACATGTATCTGCAGATCTGATTTGTGCTTTTCTAATTCTGTGCAAATCCTTTCGTTGATAGATTCCCATATATTCCAGGAGGCTTGGAATGCATTATATTTTCTTGTATTAAAAAATTAATTGAAGCTTAATTTAATTTAGTTGGTCCTGCCCTCTTTGGGTGTTCCACTTGTTTGCATTCCTTAGTGCTTTTTCTTCTTCAGCTCTGCCACAGTGTCTCTTACGGCCACTCTTGCTCTTTAAAAAATTGCAGTTATTCTGTTTCTTTTATAAGGAATTGGCATGAATATTTTTGAAATTCATAGTTGGAAGGAGTAGAATTAAAAATTTAGAATAGAAAATAATGAGCTTAATTGATATTTAGAAGACTTCTGTGTTTTGTATGAGTATGGGGAGATTTCTAGAGACCAGCAGTGGAGAGGGAAATATCTTCATTATTGGAGCCAATTTTGTCAATTGTAATTGAGGAAAGTAGTTGCACAGCCCAGAAATATTGACACTAAATTTAAATGGAGGTAGGGAAGTTTCATACTTTTGAAAAGGAGGTGAGTTACTTTTCCAAACAGGGTAAGAAATTTCCAGGAAGTAAAACTGAGACATGAAGCCGAATTAACTCTGCCTCACCAAGCTACTGGAATGTCCACAGGCTTCCTTAAGACTTGCTGTAATATGTCTAGGATTGGGAGTTAGCCTACTGTATAGTGTACCAGATTGGCTGATACTTTGTTATTCCACTAATGCTTATTTCATTACTAGTAGCAAAAAGCAAGACAGCAATCCTATAGGGATACGTTTAATGCTGGGTTTAGCTCATGTTTGGTGCCCTTCTTGGAATTGAGTGCGCAAGTGACTGAAGGATACTACTACAGTACAAGTAGTAAGAATTACATATTAGTGCTCAGTTGAGAATGAGTTGTTTGATTTCTTTTCTGCTATGAGAACTTCAAAGATTAGGTGATGAATTACTGCATTAATAAACTGTCTATATGATTATATAGATATTTACCCTCAGGCTTAAGAAATCTGTGCTCTAACTCTGCACTAGTTTTGAGAGAAGCCCTGTTAATGCCCAAGAGGATAATTTAAACTTGCAACTCAGAGTGAACGTACACTAGCGTGAAGTTGGGACACTGAAAATGGCTGTGTTCTTGTACATACACAATAACCCTCGGTCTTTAGGGTTGTTGATCTAATTCTTTTCACAAGCACTAAATTCATTTAAAAGAAGATGAAGGAGCAAAAAAAGAACACTCTTTAGCTTTTTTGAGTCTGGAACTTCTGTCCTACTGTTTGCTCAGATTTTCCAGTGAGATCAGTTCCTGAGTGGGGCATAAGTGTTCTGAGAGGCAGGTTCAAAACCTAAGCATGCAGAAACTGTCTAGTTATGTGGTATCCCATCAGTGACGAATCTGAATTTGGTTCAAATTTTTGAATAAGCTCAGAAATTTCACAGGTGCAGCTTCAATAAGATAAGCTTTTATTGTATCTTACATTGTAAGTTTCATTAAATGTTAAATTCTAACAATACTATTCAGGTTTTAAAGCATCTTAATGTGCATATGCGCCTTGTGATTTCAGTAGAACAATTTGGTCTGAATAGAAAAATGTCATAATTTCATTCTAACAGTACCTGCCAAATTACATGGGCTTACCTCCTTATAAAGTGCTATTGCAAAGACAGGTTGCAAAATATCATCAGTTATTTTAATGGAAAATTTATGTCCTAGTTAAAGACCAGGATTCTGTCCAAACGCAGTGCAAAAGATGTTAACTTCCCCCATAAACATTTCAATGCAAGCCTACTTGGAAAAAGAAAAGTAAGATATAATATGAACTTGCAGTCAACTGGTGGTTTATCCTAGGACTCATATAGTTGTTTTTGCCGGTAGTAGTTCTTAAGACTGAACTGAGAAAGAATGGCTTTCTTACTTCCATCCTTCACATTTTGTGATCAGTTTCCTAAGTTAGATGCCCCTCTCACTTTTACTCCATTGAGTAACTGAAACTGTTTATGCAGCATAATAAAACTATCATAAATACAGGTGGAGTGCAAACAGACATTTCCCAAATATAGTAGAAGTATAAAATTAGTTACACAAAAGCTTACGAAGACCAGCTGTAAGACGCAGAACAGAACTGATCAAAATAAGCTGCTGTTTTCTGTGTAGGCTGTTAGTTGGACTTCAGAGAAACATCTAGGAACATCCCTGGAATTTTTCTAGCTCCAGACGTGGGGTTTTTTTTTCACATTAACCAGTGAGAAGCACTACATTAACTATCCTTTTCACTAGTTAAAGTGGCATCCAGGCGTCACTTTCAATTTTTGCAGTATCTGCACCATCCTGGACTCAAAGCTTCTTTAATAAAGCAGGCATGGCACCTCTTTGTCTGGCTCTCCCTAGTTTTAAGAACCGTTGTTCAAGACATGACTGGGTTTTTTTGAAGTAATCCAATATTTTGGTACTGATACGCTACTCTTGTCTACTGAATACAGTCTGAGTTTCTGAAGTGGGATCAATGAAAAATTTACACACAAACATGAGATTGAACTGAAAAAATTCTGTATGTGCCTGAAAGCAGAGCTGAGCATTTTGGCTCAGCGAGGCCAGGTTACAGGCATAGTTTTTTTCTATTAAATCATGCACAGCGGCTTTCTCATGTTCAACTTACTACTTTGGAGAAACGGCAAAATAAACATACATTCGCAAAAAGGCCATGCTGGAATAATTGTTTGGTGTCCCTAATGATTCATGGATATCTGAAGCAAGGTTTGCAGAGGAGACAGTATCTTTTGTTAGCTGAAATTATATTTCAGATAAAGGGGAAAAAAGAAAACCCTGCTGAAGACCACATGGACACGGCAGACCCTTCAGCTCCTGATTTCGGGGAATAATAAAGGGGAGAGGGAATCAGCAGACTTAATTAAGCAAATACAATAATTAAAAGAGTGTTGGAACACATAGGCTAAATAAAGCTTGCATATACAGTTTTGTCTTAAAGAATCTGTGAAATCAAATACTTGAGGTGTGTGTGGGAGTGTTGTATGTGTATTCAATATACAGTTGACTGTTCATCCAGTGCTATAGCCTTCTCTACCTCTGTTTTGTGCCATAATTTTGTGATATATTTGCTCAAGATAATGTGTAAAAATCTGTTATTTTAAAGAGATTTCTGCAGTTTAGTAGTTGAAGTTAATGTACTTTATACATTTGTCAGAACTGTTACAGGTCCATTATTATAATCTTTGTGTATTCTAATAACACTGCAAGGTGGGGATGTACTGTTTTCCCTACTGAACTAATGCAGAAAACAAGACAGAGATCTTCTTCCAGACATGGATGTTAAAATCTGTCTCTGTGTACAAAGTAATTCTCTCACCACTGAGTCCCTCTTCTGCTGACACTCCGTGTTGTGATCCATTTAGATGCAAGACCCTGAGGGGCAGGGGGACTGCAAAAAGGCATGCAAGCCTGAGAGAACAGCACTTGCTGCAGTATGGCAAAATAAGGCCATTTTAGACAATCAGTAGAACAATAAACTACATTCTACCTCTGTGCATGACACTGGGAAATAGAAATCCATTTTTCAGTTGAATGAAAAATAGGAGGTCCAAGTGTCAAGATATTAGCACTAGGACAAGTTGGAAACTTTCCAGTGGAACATTTTTCTCTCAGCTAATGCTGGTTCACCAAAACCTAACACGTTGCATGAAAATGTCTATTCCAATGAAATTTTTGATGGAAATGTGCTTGGTTCCCTGCCAGCTCACCCGCTTTTCCCAGCTCTCAGCTACCCGGCATCTCACGTGGAATGGTGCCAGAAAGTCAAGTTTCTTCACGTTCTTGGCCTGTTTGGCAGACTGCCACAAAGGATGGGAGTCTGGGCTCACAAAAGTGGACAAGAAACCTTATACATGCACATACAACCATACACATACTCTCACAGGTCATTTAAATCCATGTCAGTTCATTCAAAGTCAAGGGTTTTTTACATAGAAGGTCTTTTAAATATGACCCTCCTATGGAAAATTTCTCATGCTGGAATTTTAATTTCAAGTTGAAACTGAAAAAAAAATTGGGGACTATGAAAAATTTTCCTTATAAGGGAGATATTGATTCATGTGCAACTGCATGTTGCACTACTGTCATTGAGGTTATCAACAACTCATCTGCTTCTCTTTTTCATTGCATAACAAGATTTATATTTGTAACAGGTAAAGTGTTTATGAACTTAACTTTAACAAAACAAGATGATATTTTTAGAGTTTTGTAAATATTTATTTTAAAAATTCCCTTAAGCCACCTTAAATAAAGCAGGCAATCTTTTCTTGGTCAGTAAGTTTTAGTCTGTGGATTGAGGGGGTAAAGAGTTTCAATGTTTTTGGCTGACTAATAAACAGAAAATAGGCATATACACTGAAATTCTGACTGAGAGGTCCCTGAAGCAGGAGCACTGTAATGTACTTTTCCATAGCCTCACTTCATGCACTGCAGACTGCTCAGTCGCTTGTTATATGTAAGTAAATAAATAAACTACACTCACACTGTGTTAGGTAATTTCTGACTGGGAGGATGTGTTCACATTTGAGACAAAAAGCAATTGATTCAAGTAGCTATTAATGAATTCCTTTTCTAATTATTCTTAGCACTTTGGATTAGCATAACAAAGTTCGACTTTAGGAGATCAGTACTTGAAGCAGTTAACTTTTCAACTGAGCTTTTGAGAATCTAGATTTATAGTAATAGATAAAGTTCTAGCTATTTCATCGAAGAAAGGTTCCTGAGTAGAATTCCACTGCTGTAAATTGGCATTGTGGTCATCAAGTTTGAGCCTCACTGCCAGTCTGTCAAAAAAATGTTGCTTTTCTAATAATAGGAAAGTATTAAATGTGTTGCACAAGATGTAAAAGTTTCTATTAAACAGAGAAAATATATTTCTATGTCAAAATAAGGGAAAAAACATTACTTGTTCCTTTTTTTGTGGGAGACATTGTGTAGTAGAGCAGGAGGCTGCACTGGTGCTGTCCCTGACTCTTGCATAAAAATGTTAATGTGATCTGAAATTGCTCTCAGTACCTTTTTATTCTGATGCAATAAAATGGGAATGATCAGTAAAATAGTCTGGTACTAATGATAGCCTTATGCACATAAGTATTTGTAAGAGGCTTAGATAAAATGCACTTTTAGACTCACTAAACATTAATTTGGGGTGTTGAAGATTTTTATTAAGCTGGGAGTTAACTTTGAATGTTCTAAATGTACATGTTTCTGGCCTTGTCATTGTAATAGTGCTGAAGAAGGCTCCATGGGTTGCAAGCAGCAGAAGAAAGTGGGTAAAGAATTTATTGGCAGAAACTTTAGTTCAGTCCTAAAAGCTGTTGTCTCCCTCACTGCAGCTGCACAGAATCCCAAGATCCTTTGCTTGCGTTAACCCGGACATCAGTCTATCCATGCGCAGGAGAAAATGGTGTGCATGCGCACACACATACACAGCAGGATTGAGCAGTTTGAATTAATCCTCTGAAAGGAAATGTTAAGATTAATAAAATCACAAACTTTTAAATTCATTTCATATTAATCGTTCCTTGCTAAAAGTGACGCAACAGAAACCTGTATATTAACGGTTGCTTTCTAATGTCCCTAAACTGAACTCTCAGTCGCCCTCTCTAATCTCCTAATCTTTTTGCAAAGGAGAGCAGAAGGGCCTCTCTACAAAGCAATCTTGACTATTTTATTTGAGTCATTGGGGTGAGAGAAAAAAGGGAGGGGGAGTGCAACACATATCATGCTGCAAATACAATTCAACATGTGCAATGAAGTGACAGCTGAATTCTTCAGGCCTTTATGTCAAAGAATCAGTGCTGGACTGTGGTGTGTAAGCAAAGACGTCTTGTACTGTTATCTGACTAGTGTTCTCTAAGAGCGACAGTCTGACGGAGGGGGGAAAAATCAGCTCAACTCTCCGGAAAATAGAAGAACATTGGCACTGATTTCCTTAGCAACTACCTTGCATGAAGTGAAGCTCAGCTTTTTACCGTAAGACTGAACTAGTTCTGACCTCTCTCCACTGTTGCAGGCACTCACAGCTGCTCTCTGGTGGAATGAGAAAAATCTGATTTCCATACAGAAGTGCATCATCTAAGATTTTGAACTTTTGTCTATTCATCCAGGCATAGTGTAACACATTTTTCTGATTGTTCTCTGGATGTGTTAAGAGGCTTAGATAAGTCTATGATTGAAAATTGGGATCTGGATCCAAGACTTCTTTCTACAGAAAAAAATTACACTCATAGTATTTTGGGATGCTGGTTTTGGTGTCACCTGAAAGAAAGACTGAGACAGGATTGTGTTGTGCAATGCATGTTGTGCTGTATGTTTTCATAAGGAGGCTGATTTTCCTAATGCAAACAAAAAGTTTGAGGTTAGACTCACAGTGTTTCTGTTCCCAATGTACTAACTTTCATGACAATTTCTACTAGCTTTTCATGTTGAAGGACCTGAGACTCACAGTGAAATCAGCTTTATCCAGAACTGCACATCCTGGTATATTCCTTAAAACCAGGGATGGACAAAGATAAGAAGCAGGGACTCCTAACTCAATATGCTGAATTGGACTAAGACCAGTAGGCCTGTACGGAATGTAGATTCGCATATATTTGGGGGTTCGGGAACATAGCCAGTGCAGTGCTGGGCCTGGGGGATGAGAGGCAGCAGAGGAGAGCAGCCACAGAGAACAGAGCTAAGGATTCGGGCTTGGATTTTTGGAGGAGCCTATGGAAGTTAAGGCATCTCTCTTCTGTAGTTTGTCATGAATACCTATTAAAAGCTTATATTTCTTGCTACTGATCTGTCTCCACTTGCTGTAGTAAACTGAATCTGATTTCTTGATCTATCTGTAATCAGCTACCTTGATCCCGAAAGCTGATCACAATAACTAAATTAAACTGTGTGCAGTAGTGTATCGTCCCATCAGATGGCACAGAGTCTCCTTGGAGTCACCCAAATCAACTATTAATAGCTGGTTTTAATGTAAGAATTCCTAGGCGGTTCCATTTTTCTTTCGTCATAAGATATTCTGGAGGTCTGAATTTTTTTCCTCCTGAAATTGTTGTGCTGTTCTCGGTACTTAAGAGACAGACTCCAAATGAAGCAGCCATTCCTAACCTATGCAGACAAAGGGAGTGGTTCCCTTAGCAACAGGAACCATGTGGAGGTTCTCAGAGAGCTCTTTTTTCCCCCTACTCGTGTTTTCTTTTAACTCAACATTTTGCACAGCATCTTGCATGGAGACTCCGACAGCTGGGCTGGAGGCAAACGGTTCTTTCGGCTCTAGCTAACCAGTGCTCGAAAGGCAATTGTTCTACGCTCACCAGACAGAAAAAATGATAATCATGGGTAAGTGAACTGGCACACAATCAGAGTTCATGCTGAGGAGGGGGAAAGTTTACTGGCTGGCAACCAGAAGTGTCCAGCACTTCCCAGTAGGCATGTATGTTTGAAACAGGGGTACTAATGCGGTGCTTACCTTGTTTACTGGTAGGATTGTATGTCTGCATTTCAGGGTTTGGAAACATTAGCACAACTGGGTTCTAGTCCTTAGTATGCTACTGACTTCCTTTAAAGCCCTGAACATCTCACTTCACCTCTCTTTTTCCTTCCCCATCCACTAAATGGAGATTATATGCCATGAGAATATTGAAAGGACTGTAAAGTACTGTAGAAATATACTATATTGATTGGCAAAATTATATTTGCTTTTGAAATTAATGATAAGATGTGCAGAATCTGAGATAAAGTATTACTCTTTTGTTGAATATTTGACTCAATTAACTTTACTGTAGATAGATCTAGTTGCTTTTCTTTATGGTACAGAAGAGGAGATATGTGCATATAGTGTCTGTACATACATGTGCATATGCATAAAAATTTGTTAATGCTGGTGTGTAAATAACAGAAACAGAGCATTTATTTCCCTCAAGTAGCTATAGCATTGGTAAAATAGTAGCTGTGTTTCAGTGAAATCCAGCATGCTATAAAATAATAGAATTTAATCTTTGTATGTATTGAAGTAAATGCTTGTTCTGCTCTTCCTAAAGTGTTACATATTACCAGAGCTCTTGCCAGTCTCAGTTGGAAAAGCCTAATGTATAAACTCTGTAAGTTTGAAATCATTTTACCAAAAAAGAGACATCTGAATTAATCCAATTTTATGTCAGTTATTTTGTGATAGACTTGCACAAGAGATGAATTAATCTCCCAATTCTTTCTTACTTAATGTACAAAGTTCCCCTGGTCACAGTTTTTCATCACATATGAATTAAAATTCAGGCATTCGAGTTCGTATTTTGACAAATCGTGCTGCATACTGATCATTTGGATGCAGGCTTCCTTTTATTCCACACTTACAGATGAGTCTCATAATGTCGCAGTGAATGTATTTACTACTACAGGCAACTTAGTTGCTCTTATTTCAAATGTGATTACTGCAGGAAAAAATAGTCACTGGTAACTACATGCGCAGAGCAGCTGAAGAAGTATTATGCATCAGCTATCCACAGTCATGCCAATACTGTCCTGTTATTACTCTTGCTATTCCTTGTGCAATGCTAACCTTCTACATACCACTTTCTATGTGCTTGTACTGCACCCAGTGCCACTGAGCTTTTCCTAGGTGATCACAGGTTCAAACTCCCTTTTGGGTGGTGATTGGCAATTTGTCTCTCAGCTCCAATTTAAATTAAGAAAAATAGCCATGTTTGCACCTTTATGAATAATGTTAGCTTTTGTGCCTGAATAAAGAAGAAGGCAACAATGTAATGTCAGTGAAATGAGTTGTTCTCCTTTTGCCTCTGCGGTTGTATTTCGCTCCTCTTATGCCCTACTTCAAACAGCACTACTGCATGAATCAGTGATACCAGTTAAGGTACAGGATTAAGATATTTTGCATTAAGTAGGCAATGTTCGAGTTCCAAATTAGTATTCAGTATGTAATTATTTTGTAACATGTGAAGAAAATCCCAGGTTTAGAGGTTTTTTTAGCAAAGATTTCAATTAATTGCAGATTGATCTTCTTGACTACTTCCCCTGTCCCTGTTTGGTGTCTAGTTCTACAGTTTTCCGTTGTTCATCATTTACCCTGTCTTTTTGGGTAGAGTTCATTTTCCCTCAGATGAACAAAAATGTCAGTACTTTTGCCACACCTGCTATTAGAGATTTTGTATGAACAAGCCTCTGAGAGCACTTTGATTTACTTCAGATTTAAAAGTTTGTACTGTTATTAGAAGTAGCTATACTGTGCCTCTCATCCAAGCGTTTGAAGTGCACTGCAAACATGGATGAAGCCTCCCCAGAAATCTGGAGACAAGGAAGTAACACTAAGGGATCACTTATTCCAGAAACTAAGTAAATAACAAGAATTCTAATAATCAACAGAAGTGCTACATATCTTAGAACAGGAAGCAAAGATCTAATGTAGAAGCAGCAGATTAGATTGATACCAACACTTATTTCAACTTCTCGGTGCTTCATATATAGGACACATGCATAGGCTAAGCTGAAATACAAGAAAAAGTGGATGTTAGTCTTAAAGATTAAAGAAATGAATGATGATTGACCTATAGGAAGAGTTATGAGAAGCTTACTTACGTGGCTGGCAGCAAGAAGTTGGAAAAGTTTAATGCTTTTAGCAAGAAGGATAATCTCATACAGGTCGAATTTCTAGATTGTACCATCTTCATATAGCATATGATTTTTCAACACCAAGTAAAAGGCAAGGCTTATAATGTAAGTAATTCTTTTTTTGGTCTGATTTATTCATTAAAAGATCAGCAGGTATAACTCCTGCAAGATGTCTCTGGCTAAAAAGCAATTCATATATTAGCTTGTGCATGGATCATGGCTTTTTATATCGTAGCCCTGAAAAGAGAGCTGGTGTGATAGTCTGGTGTGATACTACCCCTAGCAACCTGTTATCACTCATCTCATCCATTGCTAAAATACATTACTATTGCATAAAGGTAGACAGTGGGCATCCTCTTCTGTAACGAGTTTTCAGCATCTTTCATGGGAAGAGCCAGAAAACCTAGGAATTGTGAATGAATGGCTCTTAGGCATCTGTTTCCAATCCTGGAACTGGTCTGGCATTTTCAGAGAGCCTTAAAGGATTTAAGCCAGCACCAGAGACCATGTACAGTCTGTAGCTGTTGTTCAGCAAAGTAGCTAGAGTCTTTATCCTTGTATCATTGGTGTCCTGACCCTGGGTATGTCTACATGGCAAACTGTAATGTAGCTGGAGAGATGCATGTGGATCAAATGCCAATTAGTCCATGGGACTAAGGGCCCAGCCACTTGCTTATGTAGATGTGGGCCCTGAAAGTAGACAAAGTGCTACAAATCTTTCATTGCCCCGACATCCCATTTAGTCATGTTGTGTCACTGAGCCAAATACAATTCTTACTGTAGCATATGCTAGTGTGCTTCTACTGACATAGGTAACAACAGCTGTAAAAACACTGGAGCAATAGGTTTAGCTTGTTCCAGGTTGATGAGGAGACAAACCCTACAAAGACCCATGAGAGCACTCTAGTTTCTGAAGTGTACTAGCGCCTTCATGTCTTCATTGCTAGTGTCGTTCTTGCTAGCTCATTTATGACAAAATTTGCTATAATCACATCAAGTTATCTTGATGTGTAGGCATACTTGATGTGGTATAAGCTGTACTGAAAAAACAATTGGGAAGTGTTATAGCCCAAAGATTTGTTTTGCTGAAAAAACATATTCCCCAGCAATTAAGATGTAAAAATAACTATGTCATGTGCTTAAAAACTTAATGGTAATAAGCAGTGCACATACAACTTCTAAACTGCAAAAGTAGGTGGGACATCTGAAAGAGTTCAGCAAGGAGTTTGGATAAATAAGTCTTGTCTCAAAGCCTTTTCAAATTCACAAATATCCTACATATAAGAAGACTTAGATAAAAGTTTCTTTTCTTTACCTGAAAGATATCAATAGAGTTTTAATGGACAGCCCTATGGAGAACCAGTATTACTTCCTTATGCCCTCATTTTTAATCACTAATTCTTCAGTCATGGGATTTGTGGAGCTGTTTTCTCATCTTCCTATGACAAGTTGATTTTACTTCAGTATCAGTTTTCATCTATAGATGTTTCCTTTTCATACTTCCTTTCTCTTACTTTTCCACGCAGTGGATAAGAAAAAGACTCTTTTCTTGCTTTTCTCTTCTCTCTCTACTCTTTCAGCACCATTATGAAAAAGCATATAAATGTGTGTTTGTAGAATCTGCTATACAGAAGCTATTCTGAAGTGTAATAGATGTATTCATGGGATAGTCCTTCAGACTCTAGTCTATTGCCTGGAACACTTGTAGGAAAAACTAAGTGGGAGAGTCTTCAAAATAAATGAAACTGTGCTTTAACATTTCATTTCTCTGCTTCTAGAAATATTTCTCTTTGATCTAAAAAAGGTAAAATCAAGACCTGAAAAAGTACTTCACTGATTTTGTAGTCTTCTTTTGTGTTGTCTTCAAGCCTGTGTTTTAAGGATGATCTCATGTATGATACAGATTAGATTTGTTCTGTAGTAGTAAACCTTGAGAGTCTGGATTGCATGTTGGAGGAAGGTCTGGAAGTTCAGTATGAGCTTAAAGCTGATGTCTAAACTTGTCTTCTCCAGAAGCTTATCGGAAATGTGTATACAACAGCTCTGAGTTGGGGGTTAGTTTCCTGCCTTAAGGCAGATGGTGAGCTGAGAAAGACAGAAATCTGCAGAGGGATCCTAAAACAGCCTTTTCCAAATCTTTTAAGGCTAATGTCTCCTTTTCCTTTTGCATCCTGACAAGGTTGAAATTAATGTTCTTTGGATTTAAATTTCACATGGAGTCAAGCTGAGAAGATGTACCTGAATCCAAGTTTCCTCTAAATACAAAGTTGCTGCAACTTTTGTTGAGAGCTAATCCTTGTGTGAATCATATGGCAATGCTCAGCATGCCTGGTCTCCTGAAGATGTTCCTCTGAGGTCAGCAATTGTCTCAAGCAAATATTTGCCACTTCATAAATCTCTGCTTGTATGGGCTGGATTCTATAGCCTCTCTTTTTGGGCAGTGCAAGATTATAAAACAGCTATCATGCATCACCAGGGGATTAACAAATTCTTTTGGAAAAGGACACTGGATATTCAGTCTGAAACACAATGTTTTCTGTAGTCAAATTAAGTTTTAGATTGGTCAGATTTTCACTTGAAATAGATAGGAATTTCAGGTCCAACATTTTAATGACTAAAATAATATGCTGTGAAAGTTGACATATGCAGTCAGTGCATTTTTGAAAAACAAAGGAAAAAGTTTGAAATATTTCACTGAATGTATGATTATAGTGCTTGGGGAAATTTTGGTAATAATATTTAAAATTACAACTGTATTTCAAAAAATATTATAACGAAGTGTATCAAATTTGTTCAGAAGTTAATGTTGAGTTAGAATTGCCATTTAGCCATTTGTACCTCTTGAAAAGTATATATATCACTAGGCATCTTACATATGGAAAATATGATGTATGGTCATTGCAAAAGGATGTGGAAAAGAACTGGCCATTTTTATTGGATTTGGTCTGGTGTGACAATACTTTTTGGCTCACAAGTGAAGGTAATCATTCAATTTTTTGTTTAATATATAGCCAGAAAGTTATTCTTTAAAAATAATCAACATAGTATTTTACATTGTTGGAGTTGGAATTTAAACCAGATGATGGCTGTTAGGGGCTTTTTAACACTAAATGGGTGGATATATGTCCCACATCTAATTAGTTAATGCTGATTATGTAAAACATGACTTCCATTGTGTAATTCCTTCTGTATAATCTGATTGCTTTTCACTGCGGTGCTGTGTACAAAGAAGCTCTGTGACATCTTGGTTGGGTAGCTGAATGTCTCTATGTTGTCCATTTAAAGGATTCTTCAGATTTCTAACACAATGTTGTAAGGCTTGGACCGATGGTGTCTGAGCTTGGCCTTTGTGGTCAATTTGGGATTGAAAACAAATGCCGTAATAGCTGTATGTTCACTGCTTTCCAGGAGATTCTTGTATAAAGCATATTTTGTATCTCATTATCTGTATCTGTTTCAGAGGACAGAAAGTGTGCAGTCTGAATGTTCAACAGGGGTAAGGATAGAGCCTCAGCTGTGGCATGTTTCAGCATTGCCCAATTCAGTTGAACTACTACAGTTTATATTAGCTAAAGTATTGTTCTTTGCAGCAGTACATTAAAAAATCCTCAGTTTGGTTTAGATAATAATAAGGGGCTGAGAGTTGCAACATTTGATGTCTTAAGGTGAAGCATCTATTTTTACATGGTGTCATGCTACAGGCATGATGTTTTAGGCATTTTTAAAACTCCGTGAGATGTTATGAAGATGAAGTTTTGGAAAGCATACCGGATTCTGAGCAATATAAGAGAAAAATGGGGTAGAGAGAGATTGGTTTGAGTGGTTGAAATTTCTTTCATTTTGTCACCACTAGTCTGCAGTTTGGTGATAACTACTGCTCCAGACAGCTCCCATCCTATCTTATTACTGTCCCTATTGAACAACAGTAATTCTTTGCTGTTTTCTATTTAAAGGAACAAAACAGAATGGCAAAAGCATTTCTCCAATTGATATCTGCTGTTGTGTTCATATGGCTATTTATTTAAACCCATGTTATGCAATAATAAAGCTGTGAAAGTGGTACTATGTACACTGAGAATCGTCACTCCCCAGTCTGATTATAGTGCCAGTTAGGATTATGTTTAGATTCATCATTCAAGAAACAGAGAAGGAATTGGGACAAAGAGAGCAGAGATGTTATAGGAGAATGATAATGAGAAAAGTAAAAGTATTTTAGCGTATTACCTCCTAGTCTACTTGGCTACCTAGTCAGAGAGTACATTGTGCCTTTGCGAGCAGAGGTGGATAAGTGAAAGATAAATGTATGTGGTTTGATAAAGTCTTCATATCTTGCAGCTAAACATTATTTATAGATATTAATGAGGTCTCTGTCTCTGCTATTTTGTTATGAACCTCTGTCCGTGTTTCTGGCAAGCTTTTCATGAGGATGATTAATAGTGAACTTTTAAAACTATTTAAAAAATAACTCCCCTGCAGGAATCTGTAGAGTGAAAAAAGCTGATAGTAATACACTGCTTTAGTGTGATACTGAGAAACTGTATGTTAAGAATAAGTGTAGTCATTGTTGCATGTGATTTTTTTTCCTTTGAAAATTTTTGCTGAGCTTAATATTGTTGTTGAAAAAGGTGATGTTTTAGACTTCGTATTTAAATTGTTGACATAAAGGGTATTTAGTTGTAAACCCAGCAAACTCTGTAAATTGTCTCAGACCATGCTCTTGCAAAAACCTCCTCATGGGTCTTACCTCATCAAAATCAGCTGTTTATAGGCATAAGTGTGCTGACTGCGATTTCTTGCTTTTCATCAATGAGTTAAGAAAGACTACGGCTTTCAGGACACTGATTGATTTATGCATATTAGCAATAAAGTACATAATATACTATAGCTCTTTCAAAGTGCCCAGCCAACTTTATTGGGACTTTATCCTGCTCACAAAGTTTGCCTTACAGGACCAGGTTTCAACAGTGATAGACTTCACAACAAGTGGCTAGATTGTATATTTCATGTTAGTTAGGCCACTACATTTCTTAAATAGGCGTTTTAGATTTATCTTGGGATCTCAATACTATAAAGGGTTTTTGTTGGAACAGAAAGGGAACATAATCCAAAAGCCTCTGAAATTGATGGAAGTTTTTAGCAGATTTCAATGAGCTGTGAGCTTAACTTTGAAAGGACATTTTGAAGAATTAATTAGCTTATTTAAACAGATGTCTCATTATGAACCTGATACTATTTTTTTCTGTCTTGCTAAAAACCACAGGGTCTTTAGGATCAGAATCTTGAAATTTCCAGTATCCAGTACTGTGGCTGAAATAGCAGCTCATACTTCACTTTACTTTTTGTTGTTGTTGTTGTTCTTAAAGAAAAGATTGAAATTGCATATAAAACCCAAGACATCCAACTGGTCAGACACTGGAATGGGACTAAGCAGAGCCAACTGCTAATCATGTCTCCACCACCACGTAACTAAACCCACACATAACTGTCATTTCTTCACCTTGCTGTTTCCTCTGTGTCTTATTTATTTATGTTGAAAGCTTGAAAGGGAAAGTATTCTCTCTTGCTAAGTGTTTGTAGAGCATATAGCCGCAGTTTCAGCAAGGGTCTCTTGATACTATAGTAATAAAAATAAGCAATTAAAGTCTAGAATAATTGCTTTAATTAGATGTTTTAGAGCTGACCAACTGCAGATTATGGTAGAAATGTGTCATGCTGGCTGCTGTACTGGGTACAGAATAACTGGTTTGTGTGCTTAAGCTTGCCAACAATATTCTTTTCAACTGGAGTTATTAACCTGTATTCCTCACCAAGAACTGAAATGTAATACCAGTATGGTAAAAAACATAACAAAAATGCATGCCATGTTTCCATGTATTACTAAATTGCTTTATTTTGAAAAAGTTTAATTATTCTCTAATGTATACTCATTCCCCAGTCCAAAATCTGTATGATCTCTACAGATCGTAATTCACTCTTTTTGTTCTCAACATATTCTCTCTTATTTTCTTTGTACTTCTGTATTGCAAGAATAAGGGTAATTTTCTCAAGATCCAGACTTTTTCTCCTTTCTGGAAGTTCTGGTTTCTGTTCGTAGTTCTGTTTTGTAGACCTGAAAAAAAAAAATTCATTAACAGTTGCTCATGTGTAAAGTTCCAGTTTGCAGCAGGTAGAAGTTTTTAGTTTTACTAAATTTGTGGTTTCAGTTTTTAATAGTTGAGTGCTACAACAATGTACACCGTGTTTGGTACGTATGGAAGGCTGGGGGAGAGAGACACACCTTGGGTTTGTGCAAAGATTTACTGGAATCTTCTGCTGTGCTTGTCTCTCTGGTGTGACGAGGGAAACTTGCAGATTCAGGGTTGGAAGTGTAGAGTAAATCCAATAAATTATTTCCTTTCCACGATGAAACATGAATAGTTTGTGCATGATTCTACATGTGAACATTCATCATTAATGGTTTCCTGTTCTTTGGTTAAATCTGAAACAGGAATGGATAGCTTTTGAAAGTTCTTATTTATAGTGCCTTAACTATAGCCAGTAATAATGGCTTCCACCATATATGTGACAGTGTTCTCTATGTGTGAGAGAACACTGAGTGTTGAGAGTTCAGTAGGCATTTAATAAAATAAGAGCTTGTTCTTCTGAACAAAAGGTATGTTAAAATAGTGGCTTTTAGAAATCTGCCCTTATTGGGAGTCACTTCATTTTTTGACTTAAAGGTTGGGCTCTGAAGTGGATTATTAACATGCAAGCCCAAGATATTTTTGAAATGTCACCTAAAATAGTTGATAGCTAATAGAAAAATTGCTGCAAAGGAAGCTAAGGTGTCAGTTGATGTGTATTAGCATATGCAGTGACTCTGTGCGGTCACTTTGAATACTCAGTAAGTACAAACCAGTTTATTCCACTTTCTAAGGATTTGGGGTCTGGTGAGTGGATTATCACAGGGAATTGCTGCAAAGTAATTGGTATGCTGTAAATTTATGTCCCAGTGTAATTTGCGGTAATTTCCTGGGTAGAAAGATCCAACGCAGAATGAAACGGAAATGAACAGAAAGAAGCAGAGCAAACCCCAGCTTGCAATCCAGACTGCAAAGCTGGAAAAAACCCCAAGTTTCCATCTGGCTGAATATAAAGGAAACACAGTCCATAAAAGGGGATACTGAGATCTCCTAGAAGTTCAAATGGGGACAGCTACATATCCTTAGAGAGGCCATGACCAAACTTGTATGGATAGATATATAAAAATATTCAGCAACTTTGTGGTTTTGTTTTCATGTTCTGTAAGACAGTCACTGGTGGCAGACAAACCACCCAAGTTTGCATCTGACTAATCTGTATAGGAGGTTTAAAAATTAAACACAATTTTTACCATTTTTACCTAGTTTCTCTTAGTCTGCTTGATAGTGCGTGGGGAGGGATTTTATGTGGCATAGCTGGTCAGACATGTTAGGAAGAAGTGGTAAAAATAAAGTATTTTCTAACTACTGTGAAAATTAAATGCAACCCCTGTGCATCGGAAAGATGGAGAAGATTTTTTCATGTAATTCTGTCTTAGTGTACTGAAGCATTTGTTCCTCAGCAGAGTGCTGTTGATATAGGAGTGGGACGTAAGGGCTCCACAGCCATCTTTTCTGCCTCAGTTAAAGGCATTCATTGTAACTAGAAATACAAAGATAAAAAATGGCTCACATAAGCCAGGCACCTGAGCATGTCTTCATTTTAACTGTTACAATCCGATCTTTTCATAAACACAGTTGTTACAATTCCCTTTGAAATTTTATTTTGCTTTTGCTTTTGACATTTAGTGGTCAAACACAGCAATACGAAATCTTTAATGTGAACCTTGACAACTAAAACTCATAGGCTCCTTTGTAATATCTTGCCCTTTGAACAATGGTGAAATACATGGGACATTTCCTGGTCTGACTTTTGGCAATGGGACAGTAGTATATTTTTGCAAAGTGAGATGTTTCTCCCCAGATTTGAGCACCTAGTAATATCAGGCTTCAGTGATCCCTGCAGGCTGACAGGAGACACATAGTCTGGCACATGTGTCCTGGTCACAGACATAACAGGGTTTCCCTGTGCATACTGTGCAGGTTTATCTGGATTCATCACCTCCAGCAAATAGGAGCAAAAGAGGTCTTATTCACCCATGCCTGTTTCTGCACCAGGCAAGGTTAATAGTGCAAGAAAGAAGTTGTTCTAGCAAAGGAAAAAAGAATGCTTTTCATTGCAAAATTGGAAACATCAAGACAGAAGAGAAAAAGGGAAATAACAAAATAGACTAGACTTGTTACCAGTCCTCTGAGTGAAGGAAAGACAAAAGGAATCTTTCTACCCCTCTTCCCCAGTTAGAGAAGACAGATCAACAAACATTCTTCCCCAGTTAGACAAGACAGATCAACAAACATTCATTTTTTATCTTGTTATCTAAAAAAAAGTTCTATAGGGACATGTCTTAAACTGGAGCAGGGAAACAGGCAGTTCATAGATGGGTTCAGTATCATCAGGTGACACTAATCCATGACTCATAAATGCTACCACACTATTACTGCTAACAGTAGCTTCTACACAGTGTGTCAATCTGAGCCTCCCCATAGTCATCCCCAGCTCCACCTCCTTGGAAAATCTCTTTGCAGCACTTCTTGTTGAAGAGGGGAAGCTCACTTGGAGTTAAGACTGTTCACCAGGAATGGGGTAGAGCCTCTTGACTAGGTCATGCAATAAACTCATAAAGAAATAAAAATAAATCTGATTTTCATTCCTAGTTTGTTCCAGACAAATTCTTTGGTATAAATGAGTGTTGTGGTTCTCTTTCCAAGAATGATGTGGCTTGATGGGATGGGGAATGGTGTCTTTTTAGTTTACACGGAAATTGCCAAGAAATAGATGAAATAAAAAATGTATTTTTTAAATTTAGAAGTCACTCCAGGAGGCTTATTTCTCAAGAGCATAAACCTCTGCCACATCATTTTATGTTGTGCTTTTCACAACTGATTAGAGAAGATAATGCTGGAGAACTTTAAAGAAAAAATGAGAACACAAAGTCACGAACTGGAAAAAGAACGAAAGCTTGACTGTCGTCTGTAAATAAGCTGTCTTGATAGGGGAATGTTCCTACTGGCCTTTTCTCTTTCAGGGTGGAATCTAATTCAATATAGATATTTTCCCAGTTTTCTCCCTTGAAATGTTAAGCTCTGAATGTGGCTATTACCACAAAAACATTTTCAAATTACATCCCCGATGTTGTATTTAAAGCACTTCCTCTTTCAGGTATCAGTTGACCAATATATTTCAGCCCACGCCTAAATATAAGCAGATTAATTAATTGTGCGGAAATGGCGGTGTGAATGTCTCACATATGTCTCTCATAAATAAACACTTATGCTTTAAAGTATCTTTTTTAACTGCATCTAAAATCTTCAATTGATTCAATAAGAAATTTGCATTTCATAAAATGTATCTAAGGATGAAAAGATTGTTCCAAACCTGTTTTCAGATATACCTAAGAATTCACAGTTCAGTCCTTTGGATTGTAATTGACGTTCACTACAGAAGGTATTTGCTCCACGTAGCTTAGGTGGCAAAATGGGGGGCCCAGACTCAGCTCGTTGGAGGTAGTTGACATCCAAAGGTAACCAGTCTCAGTTACTCTGAGGTGCTTGCCTCACTGCTTTGACAATAAAGGAAGCATTTACTACTGATGGAGAGACCTAATATGAAGGCAGGGTGGCTGTGTTTTCCTCACCATGTCTTCCAACAGAGCTAACAGCATGGCCTTTTGACTGCAGGATTGTCTGCCTCTCAGATAAGTATTTGTTGCACTTTAAACTTCTGCATCATTGACAGAAATACAGCAAGACTGTGTCTGTTTAAACTTAAGTGCATGCTTTAATATTTTACTGCATAGGAGGAAAAAAGTCGTTCCACACTGATTGAATGAATGTTAGGAAGGAGACTAGTGTAGTAAAAAATTCTAATGTTGTGTTACTAACAGCTGTAGTGATGCTCACCTACTTGATCTACAAAATCAGGATCCATCCAAATTTTGTCAGAGTTTTATAGCCTAGATTTTCACAGTTTGCAAATGGTGGAAATCTGTTGCTCTGAAACTTCTAGCTTGTTTTTCAGGCTGTCAAATCACAGAAGTTCAGACAGACATTTGGCTGAGAACCTAAAAACTGAATTTTTCACCAAAGTGGAAAATTAGTTGAGTTTTACTTGTCACTGTGTATAATACTGATACTGACGTTTACAGCAGAAAATATTCCTTTCCTAGCTAGAATTGTGAAGCTTTCAAAATAACGTTCTTCAGCTCAAATACTGTGACATCTGTGAACTTCTGCCGATTTTAACAGCAAAATCATTGGTTCTCTGGAAATAAATACTACAGACCTCTTGATAAACCACTTTACACTTCAGAAATTTCCAACTTCCTAATTGTGATCAATAAAGGATTCCTCAACTGCCAGAATAACTTACCTTTATATATATGCTTTCTTTACACCTAGACTTTGTTGCCGTCAGTGGACTCTGTACATGAAACAGTACTAATCTAGAGAGGAGAAGTGTCCTGAACAACAAGAACAATTTTTCAGGAATTGAGCTTGCATATAGAGCAGCGGAGAATTTGCATGGTTACAGATGTTGTAGAAGATTAAATATAAAGGTTCTGTTACCTGCAGGAATGAAATCCATCTTGTCAGCTAGTTGGAAGACTCATGAGAAGGAATTTCCTGTTGTGGCCAATTTAATCTCTGCTTCCTCTGCCCCCATTACGTCTTTGCTGTGCCTGCTTCTTCAGCTCTATCTGAATATATTTTCACTACGGCACATTTAGTTATCAATCAACGGGAATCTCAGCTGCTGTTGTGCTTGGTGGACAAACTGATCTTTCTTTACACTAACAAGGAATGCCTGAAATAGCCAGACACACAGCACTGATTGATGCAGCTGCAGTTTATACACCTAGATTCAGACAGTCTGAAACTGCCAGAATTAATGGCTTATTATTAGAAAAATACTTCTGCTAGACTTATAATTTAAAACCATTTAAATGTCTCAGGCATAATCACTGAGATTAAAGTTTTGGCTCGTAGCTTGATGGTATGAGTTAGACACACATCTGCCTGTCTCAGGTGCGTTTTCTCTTAATGTTTTTGCTGTTTTAAGGTTTTCCTGTATTTCTGTGATGATCAAGATTGATGCACAACTTTCTATAGATTATGTCCCTGACTTCTATCGCTGAGCAAAAGAGAAAACTGTCCCACTGAGTCAAGCCTTGTGCAAGCAGGGTCTGGATCTCATGTAGAATGCAGCTCCTACTTTTCAGTTCTTGTAGATAACAACGTTCTGCTGTTAGCTTCAGGGAGGGAGGAATAATTAAAAAGTCAAATGCAAACTTCCACATTCCATCAGGTACAAAGCAGGGCAAGAGAAGGACATAGCAAAGTGCATCAGAGATGGGACCTGTTTCTTGCTTATGACACTAGTGAAAAGCATGTTTAGCGGATCTTGCAACGCGCATGGTTCTAAAGGGCTGAGAGCATAAAGCAGCCAAACTTCAAGTCAGCTAGAATTCTTAAAGCATACTAACAGTCTGATTTGGGGGAAACTACAAGAAAGAAACCCCAAAGGTTTAGGACTGTGTAATGTTGTTGCACAAACAGAAAATAGCCATACATTTTCGCTTACAATCTTGATCTGGTTAGCTCAACTCAGTGAGTGCCCACTGCTCAGGGAAAACACCAAGAGGCCACCCCCTAAAGGCAATCTGCATTTGCTGTAGTGTTGGCAAAAGCAACTGCTTTTTCTACTAGACTTGTTCTATGACATATAACAGAATCAAGGGCTTCGAAGAGAACATGTTGGAAATGAAGGGAAGGTACCAAGTGAGATGTGAGAGGAGTAAGATACCACACAAACAGGGTCTATGGGACAAATAGCTCAATTTTGCCGCAAACATTCTTACTGCCTTTGAGTGTGACTCTTAACCTAATGGCTAGCCTGTCTGTCATATATTAGAGTTTAAGTCTGTGACTGGCTTTCATCATGAAAATGAACCAGGACTTAAAAGCTCCAGAAGCACAAAATGCAGCATATCAAGCTATGGGAAGGATGTATTAGTACTGAGTGCTCCAAGATAGTGCACGGGCTTCCCAGTTAGGTTAAATCAGAAAACATGAGGAACTATATGAGGACAGTAGCTCTGAGATTCAAAGCATCAGGCTCTGTGTTGTCTAAGCAACAGTCTACGCTCAGAAAAAGCTATCAAACAGACCTGGATATTGCCATCACCAAGTGTGTTCTGTTAATGTGCAGCACATACTGCCAGCATGCCCAAGCAAGGACAGTCTCCTACATTTTGCTGCAATGTAAATGGCTATAGCTTTGCCACTTGTGTTAATACAATACTCTTAGTTTGTGTTACTGTGTTAGATTGTACAAGCATAATTATCAATGCACTTAAGGAAGCTTTTAACTGATGGAGTTCTTCTGTTCACTAAGTAAAATAATTTTTCTAGGAATACTCAGCATTTCAAAATATTTATGAAGGCTGATGTGAATATTTATTTATATATCACCTGCTAGATATCTTTTTATCTCTATTGTGTTGTAGCCTAGTTGATCAGAACATCTAGTGCTTGAATCAGGTCAAGCTTTTTGTGAACTGATAAACTAAAAAAGGTGGTGTATGGTGAACAGCATATTTTTTCATAAAAAGTTTATACTTTAGTAACCATCAGTGCTTTATTTTAGCAGTCCTCTTTTTAAAGAGAATCTTTTTCATGGTCCACTATCCCATTATCTAAATCATCAGTGAAAAAAAAAAAGGGTCTCAGCACTATTAAGTTTTCCCTTTTGAACCAAATATGTGATATTCATCAGCTTTTGGAGAGGAAGGGCTTAGAGGCTAACTAGGGGGGAATTAGAAGGCTTCTGTGTAACCTTCAGAACATGTGGGTCTGCATCCAGGGTTGCCTGTCTGCTGAGGACACACAGTGTCAGTTTGCCTCCTTGGTAGGAAAACCAGATTTTTTTTCTGTTCTTGCAAAGGCTATCTTTTCTTTCCAGGCTAGGTAGCTGAGCTCAGTGTGTTGGTGTGTCAAGCACAACAGCAGTCTTCGAGCACTGGTTGTCATGCCAGACCGTTGTTCCTTGGTTTGTCAGAGCACTGTCACTCTGAAAATATACATGGGTTGTGAAGTATATCTCTCTTCTCTTTCTACAGGAGCTGCTTCTAAAAAGGTTTTTTTAGCTTGAGCAGTGGCAGCAAAAACACGGTTAGTATTGATTTTGCAGGTTATCTGAGGCTAAGTCTTGTTTGCTTTCTCTGGATAATTTGAGGCATCCTTTATAACTATGACTTTCAGACATCCCTCGGAAAAGGAAGAATTTTAGAGCTTCTTTTCCTTGCTTTTTTACAAATTGAATTCAAATAGAAGTCCTTTATATTCAGCCATTTTTGCTGAATCTCAATGTACATGGTGTATTTAAATAAAACATGACTTTCTTTTCTATTTACATGCATTTCATTTGTTTCAGGAATAAATTAGTAATATAGTCAGTTACAATACCCAAGTACTTTTTTTTAATCTGGCTTTGGGCAGTTAATGTATTTTTATACAATTTATTGCTAAATTAATTATATGTTTGCACTAGGAACACTAGGACTGTTTGCACTCTTACTGCACTAGGAAGTTCATGCAAGGACATATTTCTTATTTTCATTTAACATCCCAGATTTTATTGACTCAAACTCTTAAGGTTAATAGGCATATTTATAGATATACCCATATCAATCTATATTGTGGCTCTCACTAAGTGCTAGAGAGGAGTTATTTGCACAGGAAGTTAAGACAAATTAACTAAAGATATGATTTTAAAGTATATTACTTAAAGTGCATTAAAGCTTGGTGTGAATGTTCTCATTCAGAAGTAAAGTAACTGTAGTTCACTTTACCTTAATGCACTTTAAATTCACACCTTTAAACTAATTTAGCTTCACTTCCTGTGTGGACAAGCCTTAAGATTGTTCGCATTAAATAGCGGTTCTGACCTTTATTTTCTACTTAATGCAAACACGTGAAATAGTCTTATATTCTAAAAAGACTATGTTTTAAAAAGGGATTTTATTGTGAATTTTCCAGTCATGACATTTGCTTGAATTGGGTATTAAGTGGTAAATTTTAGGATAAATCATACTTTTCTTTTATTATTTCAAGTAGGAGATTAGTGAGAGATGGAGTGTCTTTATCCAAACAAAACACGTAAGACACTATGGGCAGCACATGAAACTATGGCAACTCTTACTCAATGAGTCTGGATTATTTTCACTTGGGAATCTATTCAAGCAGAATAAAGATAGTTTAAACTATTTTTTTCAGGATTTCTGAACTTTCAAAGCTCCAGAGAAAAGGGGCCGTTAATAGGCAGATCAACTTATCAGCCCATACATAGTGACTTCGATGCTTTGTGAAACTTGGAATGGGGAGACCCACACACACAGAGCTCTGCCCAGGAAGCCTTGTCGCTAACATGGCAGTACACAGACGTTGTCTGTTTAGAAAAAACTATTTATTCTCATTATTTAGCAGTAATTTTGGTATAGGTATTGCATCTTAAAGATGGGTGCATGATAATTATTTATTACAGTCTCTTTGTGTAGTTTGGTGTACTTAAGGTATATAAACTAATCACTTTATCACTCCACATAGATTTTTCATTAATTTAGGTTTAGGTGTGTATCCTTTTATTCTCATATTTGTTATCAGTTCCATTAAAAGCTGTGTATTTCAAGAAACTGAGCTCTTCTCATAAAAACTTTGGGTTTACAAATTTTTTAATGGTATTTGACATGTTAGGCTCTTACTAATGTTGCGTATTTGTAATACCAGGGATATAAGCAAGATTGACCTACTAGTAGTAACGGAAGTCTAACCCCTGTTATGCCTGTTGTGTGAATTCATCCAGTCTACTTGTAGCAACATTATTTACCCTTCACAGAACAGTGCTTCTGCGGTTACCTGTAGGTAGTTGTATCAGGCAGTGTACAGAGCTGGGTGATCTCAATGCATTCCATGGAATACAAGGATGTGAATTAGTAGTTAGATCTGCAAAGCGTGTTGGTCTCCATCCAGCAGCGTACCTGAGTTTCTACTTCATTTTTAGTACTTAAGTGGTCTCATTGTTTTCAGCAGAACTACTTAGACTTCTGAGGGGTTAAAGAAAATCATGTGCTTAATGCTTTCCAGGGTTAAGACCAGAATGCTAAACACATTTTAGGGTTTAGCACTATGCATTTTCCTCTGCCGATGACATGAACTTTAACTAGGGAGCGTGTGTGTTACATTTGCCAGCTGTTATTCATAGCGTTCTATGGTTTGATCAGAGCTGGCATGTAGCTCAAAAAAGACTGTATGGCAGCTGATAGTTAAGTGTGTGTGTAATAAAAATTGTATTTTTGGTCTTCAGATAATGATGAAAAATCTCCAACTCTCTTTCATACTCTTCCCCATTTTTCTTACTGTTCAAATTTTTTAGGAAGCAGTAATACAATTTCTAGATGGATCTTTATTTACTGTATTCACTTTATTCACTTTGAACATAACTTTTGTTCCCTTTTCACATTGTTAATGAAAGTTACAAAATGTTTGAGAAAGTTAAACTCTGAAGTACCAGAAATTCCTGATGGCCTTTCCCATAGAAATCCAACCCTATGTGAAACAGAAGAATAATATATGAAATTTCAGGTTTTAAAAATGGGTAAAGAATAGTACACAGATACAGTAGTGAGTGCCAGAGACTAACTTTTCCACATGCTTTAGTAAGTAAGATAAAATACATTGACTGGTGCTTGAAAATATATTGGTATCTGATATGTACTAGAAGATCTACAGAGTAGAAAGGAAGCAAAAACCTTCAGCATCATTATTGGTTCACGTATTTGTAAGAATGATTGCCACTGGGAATGATGATAATAATGTCTTCTATGAATTTGCTGGTTATATGTTGTCATGTCTTGAATCATAAACATAGAATATCACGGAGGGAACGTGCCTTAATAAACATAGGCAAGAAGCATTGTACAGATATTATTTGTGTTACAGGATCACCTGCAGGCTCTATTTTATTAGGTATTGCATGTAAGAAAGCAAGCTTGCTGTGCCGACAGATGATGGATGAGGGTGGAAGGGGTCAGAGAAACAGGAAGTGACTTGGTCACGGTCGTATAACAAGAATAGAAACGAAGTCTCCTCACTCCTAAACCCAGCGTGTTATCCAGTATTCCACCCTGCTTCTCTGTCTGTGTGCTTTGTTATTTCTTAAACTCAACCACTGCTCGAAATCTGAGCCCACCTACCCTGGATGCGACAATAAACACCACCAAAGCTTTAAGTAGGCAAGTTGAATGTGCAGATATAGCAAATTACTTAGCAAGTGTAGTACTGGGTTTCTAATTTCATCTGCAGAGACCATTATTCCAGTTCCAAAATAGCACATTAGGCAAAACAAATTTGGCACAAAGAGTGAGTTTATCATCTCTTTGTTTCCTCTGTACATATAACATATTCAAAGTTGCATTTCTAGTTGCTTCACAGACAAAAGTGTAGTGTGTGGGAAGGACTGTAAACTAGTGGTTTCTGAAGCCAAGATTTAGGGAATTTAGATTTAGATTGAGATTTAGCTCTTTTCAAGCTGTTATAGCTTAAGAAGAATAATTAACTTGTACCAGCTTTTAAGCTTAAGTCATAACCTCTGTGGACTCTTTTCCCTGGTATGTCATGTTCAGCTTCCAATAAGCTGTCTTTTTTTGTGAAAAAGAGAAGGACGATCATATTGTTCTGAATCAAACATGCAATTTTATAGCAAGGCTGAATCCCTTCTGTAGCGAGAGGAGGAGGAGTGAGACGGCTTCCTTTATGCTGCAGTGGGAGTGTACCAAAGGATACAGGGAGAGAGATGAAGTATCCCACAGTTGCAAGAAACATTGTCGATGTTGCATACATGTACATTATCTCACAGTTCCAGTAAGGGAATGTCGAGCTTCTTGTACTTCAGTCATGTGTCAGACTAGATACAACTGGCATGTTTTAACATTATAGTCATTCCAGTTCATCACTTCTGGAGTTTACTGAAGAAGAAATATGGGATACCACACCTCCAGATTTTCCTCTTGCTAGATAAAAAAATTCGTTTCAAAGATTTTGACATGTTCAAACATTTATCCAGGATTTCTGGTAACACAGCAGGCCAAGTGGAGCATCAGTGACTGCGTCCCATGCTGCAGTTGTAGTATGCTGGTTCTTTCAAGAAATATTTGAGTAAATGCGCATGCACTATACAGTTGCTGTCTGCCTGCAATAGATCTGACACTTTCCAGAAGTTTTGGGCAGACCTGCCCTACCACACATGTGCTTTCAATTCACGCTGCGCTCAGTAAGTCAAGTCTTTCAGGAAGCATCTGACCTGCTCCACAAACTTTGTATATTTTTTCCGTGCATGCACAGAGGATTTGCTCTGTTCCTCATGTGCACACCAATTATACCCCATACAGTAGGTCTGACATGATGCTTTCAAGGTGTTGGTCTGACTGCACAGGTGTTGCGCAGCGTATGTGTAAGTATTTCAATCTGGACTTATGTCCAGAAGTCTATGTCTTATGTTTAGCTGAAACAGTTGCAATCACAACCAGTTGCTATGCCAAAATACAGGGCACTGAATTATTACTCTATGGACAGAACTAGAGATAAGGGAGGATAGAAACACCCCAAGTCAACTCTGCTGTCAGAGAAAGTGATTCTGGTACGCCAGACTTTATGTGCATGTGCCGTAAAGTGACTTCAAGCATGCATATTAATCCAACATATTTCATCAGACTAGGCAATCTGATCATAAGCAGACAGTCTATGTAGCACATGTGCACTGGATCTGATGACCTGCAGAAGTGTTAGACTTACTGTATATGTGATACATGGATCATATTTGTATAGGGCAGTCCTGAATATGAACTCATCCATCGGCTGTAGGAACACAAAATAACCATGCCCTACAGCCATAGGCTCTTTGAATATTTAGGAGAGAGTTGCAGCTCGTGCTTCAGTTGCAGTTTTATTTAAAAATTGTTTTTCTTCTGAAATACAGAAGAAAATTTGTTCCTGAATTTCCATAGAAGAAGAAAGATGACCTTTATCAGTACGGTAGATTATTTCAATTATTGACGGAAACAAATTGCATTGTGTAGTTACTCATATGCATGGTTTATTTATACCACGTCATATCAACACATCAACTTATTAAATTTTCTGACTGCAAAAAGAGTATGGCCGGTATGTTCAGATGTGGCTCATTTTTACTTGTTTAAAACTTCATTGTCTGCTATTCCAAGAATTCATTTGCATTGGAAATTACACTTTTGTGCAAATTGTTGGCAGATAATAATTACAGCTTAAACTGTCAGCCAAAATACACCGAAGCTATGGTTCTCATATTTGCATTCTGTATTCCTTTACTGTCCACTAAAACAAATTAATTACTCTGTGCTTCTTTTGCAATTCAGCAGGAGGTAAATTGGTACGGTAGAAATGAAAGGAAAGAGTCTAAAAGAAAATTGTCAACCAATTTGTTAAGTTTTCATTTCTCTTTACTGTATTGTTTTGCAGTATCAAAGCCTGAAAATTAAATGTCTGTCATTGCTTTGGGCATTGTCCTAGTCCTGCTGGCATGGGAACTATTAGTGGTAAGTGAAAATTTCAGATGGCTTTCTGAATGGCAGCTAAAGGACATCAAGAGGACTTAAAAAATCGTTTTCCTTTAATTTCTAATGGGCTCCATCATTCATTATATTTAAGAGATATTGAATAACATGGCCTTGATTTGCTTTTTTGAGGCTTCTGGTATCTTGGCCTTTGCACATGGGGGGGATTCCATCTCAATTTTTTCTTGAAAATAAAATCCTCTCTTACTCTCAAGTCTGTACTCCGTAGAAGTAATCTGGGATATCTTCCATTATATTCAATGGACTTCAGGCTTGGGTTTATAGATATAAAAAAGCGCATTGTTGTAAGTGCATACATTGCTCCTACTCTCTACAGCAGTGTTCAGATTAAAGAAACTGAAGAAATTCCTTACTGAAGGATGAGGAAGAATCACAGTATCTGTATACTGAGTCTGATCCAATCCCCTACTCACATCCTCTCCTCCATTCCTTATTTATTACATCCCTTTTGGCTCACTCCGTTCTAATTTACCAGAGTGCACAGATCTGTTAGAATATAGGTTATCAGTAATGCAGTTGCAATCTTGTAAGTTAGATATTGTGTCAATATCCTACCAATGCTTCTACTTCTAGAAATTCACCTGGAAATGGAGTTTTGTGCACCACTAACCGGTTTGATTGTGAGCCCTTGTTGATAAAATTCAAGTGACCTAATCTTCTGTGTTTTGAATCAAATGGTCTCTAGTCCCAGTGAGGAAATAAGAATAGTAACATCTCCTATTATTACATATACAGCAAAAAAATAATAGCACTTGCTTCAGAATTCTTGGGGTGACACAAGTAACAGATAATCTTAAATGGTATAAGAATTTTTAAAGGCGAATAATTAATTTTTGAATTGAATCTTCGTGTCTCATGTAAAAGAAAACCACAAACCAGAAGGTCTTGGAGCATTTTAAAAATATTTTAGTCCAATATTTCTGAATTTGAAAGTGGAGGGGGAAATTTTTTTTTTCCATTTTCAATGAATTGTGTAACAGGTAAAAAAGTAAATATGAAGTTTTTATAAGAACTTTCATTGAAATTTGATATTTCAAAGAAAAACAAAATTAAAATCATCAATACAGCTAAACATTTGTTTATGCTTCCGACTAGCTTCAAACAATAACACTGAAAAACAACCATTTTAATCTCTATAGTGCTGATTTTCAATTATATGATTTCAGTTTGGTGAGCAGATGGTGTGCAGTAATAAAGGGGGAATGACACATGGACTTAAAGGAGCTTCAAAAATTACAAAAGACTTTTATTTTGTTTTATTTTATTTCATTTTATTTTATTTTATTTTATTTTATTTTATTTTATTTTATTTTATTTTATTTTATTTTATTTTATTTTATTTTATGTGTTTATATTTA
>Ga0065711_1001013_pt1 | contig 50166 bp, 34 predicted proteins | sample Hoacrofraction12_FD_59098 | JGI IMG/M metagenome (GOLD analysis project Ga0065711, IMG submission 59098) | Hoatzin crop microbial communities from Cojedes, Venezuela - Epithelial fraction 12 v2 (version 2) | ecosystem: Host-associated > Birds > Digestive system > Esophagus > Crop | place... | reverse complement strand
CCCCCCCCCTCTTCCACATATGCACACACTCCCGCAAAGCCTTGTATTCCCCAGGTTTCTTTTTAGATCAGTCGTCTGTGCAGCTGTATTGCACGGATTTTGCCACTAGAATGCACCCTTATCTATGGTAAGAGGACGATGGTTGCTGAAAAGCATTAACTCCTTGTTCTCCAAAATTTCCGAGCTTAAGGCTTTTTTTGCGCCTCTCAGGTGTTCCTTATTTTACTGCCTTCCTGCCCCATGTGGACTCTGTAGTAAAGATCAACTCCCTCCTGTCCTCTGTCCCCCACCCCTTTTCATAAAAGAAGTCTACATTTCTAAGCTTTTTTTTTCTGCTTTGCTTTCTACCAAGAGATTTTCCAGAGGTTTTATTTAATACTACCTGAATATCTGCTTAGATCCCAGTAACGGCCAAAAAATAGGCACCCTTAAGGTAAGAAAGGCCACCCCCTAGGATTTTATCTAGAAGTGTTTTTAAATGGTTTCTCAAGTTGACACTTATGACTTTTACAGCATATTAATTGTATCCTGCTGCTCTTTTTTATGAGAATCTGCTGCCGGTATGAATGGGTGCTTTGCAGAAAATAGCACTGGGCAGAGAGCGAGCACTGTTCACCTGGAGATCTGGAAGTGCTTTGTGAGAGGGCTTAGAACAGGAGAGAAATTGCTCTCCTCATTCTCTTCTCCACCTCTCAAGAAGCAGGGTGCCCTGTAGATTAATACCTGGTACGGAGACAGCGGGAGTATCTGGAGGGGTAGAGGGGAGGTTTCACTCCCGCTCCAACCTGCGAGACACAAAATGGTGAGGTGTGTGGAGAGCTGCCTCCACTGAGCCCAGCTGCGAGCCCTGGCATAGAAGGCTTGGGCATGGCTGGATCGCCACGGGGCAGAGATCCTGCGAGGGATCTCTGGGGAAGCTGCTCGGGGGATGTAGGTCTGCCCGGGAATGTTCTCCTGGGCTTGCAGAGGAGGCCAAAATCGAGGTGGTATGAAGCTGTCTGTCAGCCACTCTCATTTCACTCCTACGCTGTGCTGCAAGGACCTTCACCCATGAAAGCGCGCCTGGGAACCGAGTCATATCCTCAACCAGAAGACAAGGTTTTAGCCATGATATGTTCCCTGACGGTGGGTGCTCTCCCACACTGTGAAAGTAGCTTCAGCCGTGGAGATCTTGGGGCTACCTGCATTGAGCCAGTGAGCCCAGCAGTCACGACAGAGTTGCAGATGAACGCCTGGTCCATGCTCCTCACGAGGGCTCTTTTTGGCATCTTTTGCTGACACTCCAAAAAAACCCTGCTACGCTGTGAAAGCAACGGGGCAGCATGTGGGGTACGATGGGTCGTGAGCAGTAGGAAAGCCTGCAGCTAACAAAGATCACATTTCTCCTGGCTTGCGCTCTTCCAAGGGAGATCACGATCATGTTTTATGTTTATAAGACATACTTTCTTGTTTTGGGAGATTGAACAGAAAGCATTCAGAGGAAACCAAGCTTTCTATTAGAGTCTTCTAATACACTTCATTGCTATAGGCTCCATGTGTTACATATGGCTCTGTTGCAAAAAAAAGAAATAATTATTTAGAAAGCAGTTACTGTTCTTTACATCTCAGATACATCACACTTCATTATGATACTCTCTATAATGTGCAAAAGCGCTGACTTTCCTGGGTATGATAAAGAGGACGGAACATACGCTTTAATCAGTTTGGGCTAATCTGTGTGTTTTGGAGGCACTTAGAACATCAAACAAGTTCAGGCAATCTAGAAAGATTAAGAGCTAAATCGCAGATAGAAGAGTCAAAGTTTTTTTTCCTCTGCCTCCAAAACCACTGTCCAGTGTGTGTAGATCTGAAACTCGTTAACAAAATAACGCTTATCCAGGAGAATGTAAAATTTTTTTTCCATGTGCCAGTATTAAAAAACACCAACAGGTTGTGAAATCTCGTGCCTGAAGCATCATTATGAAAAAAATTCGATATTTCATCCTCGGGGGGAAAAATGACAAGTGATGTAAGTGGAACTGATGGGGCAAGTCTGAGACAGCAGTGCAGGAAGCGAAGATGGGCAACAGCTGGCGGTGCAGATACTGACAGGACATTTCACTTTGCGTGGAGACCGGGTTGAGTGTCAGAAGTAAAATGTGACTTCCTCCCGAGATGTTTATTCTTCCCTTGGACAATGCCTTCTCACTTGTGATGCTAACCCCAACAAGTGTTCACAGCTTCGTGCTGGGAGCCCCTTTCCAGCAAGTGCCCGCAGCCCTTCCTGCAGCGGTGGGTGTAGTAGAGCTAGCGAGGGCTAGGTGGCATACTGGATACGTTGGAGAGTCACCTCCAAGGGCTTCCTTCCACATCCAGTAAGGGAAGGGCTAGGCTGAATGAAATTATCTCTTTGCAAGCAGCTTTCTGTGTCATTAAAAAAACAAAGCAACCGATGCTTCCAGTGAAGACAGCATCAATGTTTTGCTTTCTAACATGCCTCATGGGGGTATCAATTTTAAACCGCATGTAGAAATGGAGTCTCCCCTCACCAGATCAGCGCCTGGGTGTTCTGCGGGGCTGCGTTGGCTCTGTTTCACGCTATCGAGGCTCGGTTGCCAAGATTTCCAGCGGTGACTGGTGACCGGGCTGCCTCCATCTCCCCATGGCCCACCCGAGTCAGCTTGCGAGATGGGGGGATTTAGTAAGGGAGGGCCATCGGATCCTGAGCGTCAGGATGTCCTCGGAGTCTTTCACAAGGGCCAGAGGATAAAGGCTGTTCTGGATGTTTAAATGATAGAGACAGAAATGGCTCAGGGGACAAATTCCTCTTGCCTGAGCACAGACAAAATTAGTTTCTTCTGCTAATGGGGAAAAGACAGCTATTTCATCATGAGCGGACAACAGAAGTTCCCCTTTGCACCTTCCCAGACGGGGCAGAGAGCAGAGGTCACTGCATTGCTGGCGGCTCTCAAAGGGCCCGAGAGCGGCCTCCGAGTGTGGGGCGAGTGGCTCAGCATCCCTCCCAGCACACGTGCGTGGTCCAGCGGTGAGCAGGAGCTGTGGCTCTCCCACCACGCCGGCTACGTGTGCCACGGGCACGGGCTGGTGTATGGGGTCATACTTCCCTGGGGCATTGGGAAAGGGCAGTCTGGCTCTGGGGGGAGGCTGGCCCTCTTCTAGAGGTGCTGGATGGCTGGGGATGAGTTGCAAAAGCAGCTTCGGTTTCCCCTATCTGTGCAACAGGGCTGACGAGGCTTCTGTATCTCGGAGGGGACCAGGTGGGTTTAAAGGGCTGTCTTTGAAAGAGGTTGGAGATCTTGTCGATGAGCTCTGCAAGCTGGAAATATCGCTGTGATTCGCTCGCTTTCCACCTCCACCTTCCCCTGCTCCGTTCTGCCCACGGTCTTTTTTGGTTATTAATTGTTTTAGATTCAGACAATGCCTCTCATTTGGCCTCAGGCAGATGCACTGGCTGAATCACTTAAACACTTTAACACACATCTGCTGAGGCAGCAAAACCTGGTATCTCTCTCTTTTTTTCTCTCTTTCTCTGCCTCTCCAGTATCACAGTCGAAAGGTGACTGAGACACAAAGTAGATCTGGAGTTGGCTGAAAAGGGAAAGTGCTCCCAGCTGAAGTGCAGAAAACACCTGCATCTAATAAAAACAAATGAGAAACATCATCAATAACCAGAAGAAAAAATGGTATAAATAAAAGGAAGAGTATAAATTCAGATGGTCTCTGGGAAACTGGAACAGATGCCCCAGCCTGCCGTCTTCTGGAGGTATTGTCTAATTATTTACCTTGTAGTGCAATAAAATACCGGGGGTTGCTGTGTCACTCTGGCATAGACTAAGGAGCTTTAGAAACCTTGCTGTGCAGATGGATGCCATGGTGATGGGTGACCCAGAAATACAATAGGTTGTTGCTGTGGCGGGAGAGGGGCATCTCTGGGAAGAAGCAATTGTCCTCTGAAGGATGCTTCTTTCTGCCCTGTAAGGTGGTGTAGGTTTTGCTGTAGGATCATGATTTAGTGTAGAAAATACTCTTGGAGTTGACTGAGAACGCAGAGGTTCCTTACAGGGTGTGCTGGGTGCGACGTGGGATGCCCTTTGCCTCTGTGAGCACGTACCCCCTGCCTGGCCCCATGAACCGGCAGTAAGCAGTGCTTTACCTCAAAGAGATGACTCCTGACTGGTAATCATCTCCCTCCAAGCCACTGTGCACGTTCGTTCCTGAACCTTTGCATAGCACCTGGGGAGTTGGCGTGAAAATAACCTCTTGGACCCTGCTGATTTTTTTTTTTTTTCTTTTTTCATCTTTCAACCACTCTGGATTCCCTCCTGCTCTGTGCATGAGCCAAGACGGATTTGGGATTTTAATTTCTTTTTGCATTGCCACTTGTCTGGAAATGTTCTGTCTGAATTGATATCACCACCAGGAACATACCAAAACCCCTCTCCAAAAGGCAGGGAGGTCTAATTTTCATAGACAGCCCCACGGGTGGGTGTCTGGCTGCACCATTGACAGGAGTGAGTATGGATGCTGTGGAGGCTTCCTAGAGATCAGGAGACATGACCTCTACAGCCTGACTCTGAAGAGCACTCAGAAACCAGGCTGTCTCTTCTGCTGAGGTGCCACGGAGGTTCCCAGGGGCATCCAAACTACTATGGAACGTGGAGATGGGAAGAACTGGCTGTTCCCATTTATAGTCCTTTTGGCTATGGAAAACTCTCCTTTCTACTTCCTTTGACTATCACACCTCGATTTCTTGCAGAGTTTTCTGCTGGTGGGATGCCTGTGTACAGTGTCCTTCATTAAACACCCACAATGAGTAGAGCAGTCCTGTCATTCAAAGGACAATTAAGATCCTCATCGATCTAATCCAGGCTGCAGCTTAGACCCTCGGCTTCCCCGTTGTGAAAGGAAAATGTCCTGTCTTCGTCCCGTCCCAGACACATGCATGGAGCCCTGTCCATGAAGGTCTGCAGAGCGCTGTAAGGTCAGGAATGCGCGTAACGTTTCAGGGTCCTGCTGAGGCACCGGGGACAACAGCTTCTGTGATGGGGATGCAGGCTCATGCAAGACTGGATGGAGACAGACCCAAACCAGAGGGGCCCTCAAACACTGCTTGGATACATCCTCTTTTTAGCCGCCAGTAACTGGCCTGGATGTGGGCTCATGATTATATCCCTGAAGTAATTCCCTGGACTTCCCCTTACCCCCACTCTATAATTATTCATAGTTATTTTCTAATGGCTGTCCTGCCACTTGTTTTCTTTCTGGCTTTCTTCTTCTTCCGAGTAACGAAAACACATCAATGGCCTTTCTCCAAGAATAGTTATTAAAGCAATCACCCTTGCCTATCCCCCTCCCCTCATTTAAAGCCTATCAAGCTCCATTAGATTTGTGGCCAGAGTTTGCATCAAATTACTATTTTGGGGTTGCCAAAAAAAGCACAACTAGAAAGTTTGGAGGGGAGGGGGGAAGAAGAAGAGAGAGAGAAAGTTATAATCTTCCCAAATCACTATTAATTACATTTACAATAATTACAGTGTTCCTGATGGTTACACTGCTGACAAGCAGGAAGAGCAGCTCTTGCAGGGAAACCTGTATGCGCATTTTGGCCTTTGCTTTTCCTCTGGACCAAGTCCTTCGTGCTGCTGGGTCACCTCCATCCCCAGTGGGATGGAAGAGGACAACATGTTTGTGTGCAAGGAGGGAGGATGCCTTCACCCCCTCTACAGCAGAGCTTGCTCCCCTGAATGGGTCCTAGCCTGGCTTCCCAATTTGACATCTTCAGTGCCATATTTTGTTAACCTGTTGCCCTGACAGTCCGGAGCATGGCAGAGGCTGGATGCAGGATGCTGGGCTGGGGGTGACTGCCTAAAGCTGTTACTCAAGCCAAAGAAGAATTATGGGAAGCTGTCTTCTGGCTATGGGCTGAGCTGTGCCTCATTTGGATCTCCCGGGAACATGCCCTTGTGTGGATGGGTGGGATGGATAAACACAGTGATTTGGAGCAGCCCCTGCGAGTCAGACCATTCCTGATTTATCCAGAGGGGTGTAGTAATTTGGGAAGAGAGCAGAGATGTCAAAAGGCACTTGGCTCTTCTCCAGCTGTCCCTTTCTTCTGGTGCCTCTTTCCGTGGCCACCGTCCTCCCCAGCCTCCTGCAGTGCTGAGATCCCTGACAAGTCTCTGCCTTGCACCATGGCTCAAGTTACTATCTGTCTCCTCTCATGGCCTATGCTTGGCATGTCCTGCTTGAAACCGCCTCTCCTATCCTAAGCCAGGGGTGTGGGGACCCAAATACTTGTCAGAAGCCAGACTTCAAAGGCATTAAAATAACACATTTTGCCATTGACCCAGTTATCTGCATTTTCAGAGCTGTCTCACTTCAGACCCATCAAAAGCTTTGGAACCCACGTATTCTCACCTGTAATGTGATATGTTTCATGTCTTATACCAAATGCCCTCCCTAAAAGTGCATATCACGCAGACCACTCAGTGAAGAGCAGAAACACCCACTTACCAGTGGGGAAACGTTTTTATACAACATCTACTTCATCTCCAGCCTGTGAATCCTGCTCCTCCAGGGTAAGCTAAAATAATACTGACTCTTGAACTAAAATTCATAACTCTCCTGGCTATGACAAATCACAACCTCAAAGAGATACTAGTTTTATGGCATATTACAGCTTCACTTACAATTTACCTGTCCCCCAGGATCCTAAAGGCAATAATTATCTGTCTGTCTGTCCATTCAGGACCAACAGCCTTCCCGCCTCCCCTTTTCTGGCGTGCTCCTTTGCTCTCAAGTTGCGCCTCCCTTAACACAGACAGGCACAGTCACCACCGCAGAGAGCCCTGGCTGGTGTTTGAAAGCCAGGGACAGATCTCCCCGGCACTCCTGGCAAATGGCTTGCAGACGTGGCCCCCCTTCTTGTCCCACTTGTGCAGTGGTAGCAAAAGTACATAGAACAAGAGCTGTAGGGCCCCTCTACCAGTCTGCAACCTTACCTCTCTCGCCTCGTTGGTGAGGAGAGGCATTTTCATCCTGTGAACAAGACAACCTTTCCCTTGCACTTTGTTTTCCCTAGGAAGCATCGTGACTCCTGTCTCTGCCCTGCTGTCCCTCCTGGCAGAGTGGAGCATCACTCACGGATAACCCCAGCAAGAGTCCTTGCCACCCTCTGATGAACAGCCCTGGGACACACTGGTCCATGGGATTGTGTCTGGCCCATAAAACCTCTCATTGTTTCACTCAGTATTAAAGGAAATAATAAAAAAGTGGTATTAAAGCATATGCATAAAAAAGGTAGTTGAAATAAGATGAGGCGGTGAGGGAAAAGGGGATTCTGTGCCCAGTACAGAAACAGTGGGGCATTAAATGTACAACTGTCTCGTGGGCTCCCAGACTCAGAGCACACATTGAAGGCCTGAACTTGGTCCAAACTGTTGTTTCTTTTTTTTCTTCATTCCTCCCCCTTTTTTTCTTTTTGGAGGGGGAAATCTCCACAGCCTCATATGAACCAAGTTTCACAGCCTGGGCAGGCACGTAGCTTTCTCTGGGCTCTTCCTGTTTTGCTTTCACAGCCATGCTATGGCAGGCTGAGAGAGAGCGAGAGGGAAAGGCAGACCTGCTTGTGCCTTGCATTGGTGCTGACTCCTCGGGGAAGCTGTCAGAAGGTCAAGTGGAGCACACAGGTGTCTCAGAAGGAGCCAGCACCCTCATGGGTCAGTGCTGGGAAACAGTTACGATTCTTGCGCTTTTTCAGCCTGGGGAAATGTAGTGACTCAACACGCTCATGCCAGTGGGTGACATCTTTATGCTGTGATGCATGTAACGGCATTAAGAATTAACTCAGTATTCCCCCCACGTGTCAGGCTGACAGGAACTCACTCAGACCGGAGCCATGCTCGGGCACACGTGACATCGTGTCTTTGGAGGCGCTTCTTGCAGTGGTCTCGGGAAAACGCCAGCCAGCTGCGTGCTGCTTGGCAAGAGGAAGGCAATGGGAACAGGACAAAGAAACCGAGCCCTCCTACAAGAGGAAATTCCAGGAGAGCTTCTCCATAGCTGTGGGTCTCATGTTCCACTGGGATTCATGGACCCTTGGTCTCCATCCTTCTGTCTGGAGCAAGCCTGAAGTAAATGATGCCTTAAGACTTTGGGCTTCCTCTAGGGCAGTTAATTTTCACATTTCAGATGGGAGCCTGGGATTGAACCAGTGTGTGCAAAATGGGCAACAGAGGGTTAAGGGCTCAAGAGAAATGTAGACCAACTTGACAGGGTAGACTCAGAGCACATAGTGCTATGAAGAGCAGGCAATTTACAATGGAGTTAGGAAGAGGAGCAGGTGTGTCCCTCTCCTGCAGCGTAAGAAAGCTGGAGAGCCCATTCTTGACGTTGAAATGTCACACTAGGAAGCAGCACAGTAAACAGGCATCCTGGCAATGATGCCAACTCTGCCGACATTCATATAGCAGAGTGACGGATTCTTTCTCAGTACAAGAACTTCATCTGTGAACAAAAGCCTGTGCACAAATTTAGGCCAAATGAAAAAAATCATGCCTCCCACTTGCCTTCATTTTTATGGCCCATTTGCACTCTTTTTTTCTGGAATTTTCAGCAGCCTCTTCAATCTTCCTGCAGAGATTTCTCAGGACAGCCTGATCCAATGTAAACTTTACTGTAGCAGCTTTCCCAGGTGACTGGCTCCTATAGCTATCCTCTCTGCTCTAGCACCACCTGAAGCCACTACTTGTTGCCAGATCCTGGACGCTTTTCTGAGGTCTCCAAGTCTGCGAATAGCATGTTGCCTGATTTCCTGTCTCTCTCGAAGACCTTCTTGTCTGCCTCTTAAAACCTCATCTTTTCAAAGAGCGGGGAAAATTTTCAGACCTTGTACTGTATGCCTCACTGTCCACTGAAACCTTCCTAAATCTGAACATATTTCAACTGCAGTGGTGCAAGATGTTGGAGGGGTCACAGTGAGAGTCCTGTAAGACCTTCATCTCTGTCTTTCCACCATCTCATCCTCAACTTTCCTCACACTCTTCCAAACCCTAACTAGCTATTCTTACAGACTCCACCCCACCTCTCTTTACACATCTCAAAGCTGGTTGTCTGGTTGAAGGTAGTTGTTGAGCTCTTTCGTGGTTAAAGATAGGTGTGGGGGATCTGAAATTTCCCCAGACCTGAGAGTTTTGGTGGATGTTGAGAAATACTGTCCATTCCAGGGTCACTTGACCGAGGGGTGACTGCTCCAGTGCTTGCAGGGCTAAATGCCTGCAGTCCTTCCTCCATAGCAGCCTGGTTTTTGTGCCTTGAACCCTGCTGCTTTTCCAGCAGGCTCAGGAGCCCTTTGGCTGATGGCCCACCCAGCTTCCAGGACCAGGCAGGGGCGGACGGCTGCAGTCACCCTGGTACAGCTGCAGCCTGCAGTGGGATGTCTTAGGTTCAGTCATGCCTGCATCCATCCCAGCTGGTGGATGAGCCAGAAAGGCTGCTCTTTTAGCTGAAATGGTAGCTGGAGAGTGGCCTTAGACAAAGTTTGGACTCTGGACTTTTCTGGAGCTGCCTAGACACAGTTTTAACCGAGCATGGTGCACGTGGCTGCCGAGTTACCATCCCTAATGTTTTTCCCCTCTGCCATAACCAGTTTCCATAAGCATTGTGAGGCCAACTCCAAGAAATAAAAAACCCAAACAAACCAAACAAAAAAACCCCTACCTCTGTTGAGGGAAAAGATTAGTTAAACGACTACATTTCCTGTACATCAAATGCCTGAAGACGTACAGGTTTGCCAGTTTCCAGGGCACTGTAAATAGAAACACAATAGGAAGGGGGAATGAGATAAATGGGAAAAATGTCTGCTCTCAGCCAGAGCAGTTGTACCAAAAGTGATGGGGCTGCACCAGTGGAGGTAGGAGCAGGATTTGGCCTTGAATCTGTTAAATGAGGACATTACCAGAATACCAGATTACATAGCCTGGTTCTCTGAAACAAATCCTGCTAAACTGGAAAGGATTTGTTAGGAGGCTGCAAGGTCAGGAAAGCAAGATTATTGGTTTAGCAGCCTTCTGCTGCGCTGGGGACCTTAGGCAATGGCAAGCACAGCTCTGCCCAGCATTTCACATCTTTTGCTGTGTCGTTTAAAAACTTGTGAAAAGGAGAATAAGACATTCTCCTTTCTTTCTCTTCAATATTTGCACAGTTGGAGTAATTCTTACTCTGTGCTTTTTTTTTTCTCCCTCAGAAAACAAGTGCTTCAATGCCCTTATTTTCTAAATAAACTGAACATGCCCACACAAGTGCACCCACGAACATTAGCAGCCCAGAGCGCATGACCACAACAACGAACCATTTTGTAGTGCAGTCTTCATGAATATCCTGTTCAGACCAGCCGAGCTCCTTGTTCATAAACAGCTCTATAGTTTCTGTTAACCAGCAGCCCTCCAGTAATGATCCGCTCTGTTCAGCCCTGTACCCTTCGGTGACCTCCCAGTAAAAGACCCCACTATCGTTGTGCAACTTGGCCACAATTAATCAGTGTAGCTCAGGGCTTGCAAATTACTTTCACCCTTGCCAGCCATTACTTTTGAGTGACCCTACAATAACAAACTGAGATCCACTGCTGGCAAAATAGTCAGATTTTTTTTTCTTTTGTACGTACCTCAAAACAGCCTTCCAAATAAATGTAGGATTTTTTTTAGCTATTTCAGAAATTACACCTAATGACCAGAACTTCAATTAACACGAGCACAAAGAAATAGTAATTTGGGGGAGAAGGCAGAGATCACTTTTAAAGGTTAATTGTCCAGTCAGGAAAAAGGAGGAACAGCCAATGTCAGCCTAGAGACACAGCACAGATCCCATCTGTGGCACTTATTTCTGCCCCCCTGCCACCCAAAGAGGAGGATGTCACCCATCTTACACCTGGGCATGTCTCTTGCCTGTGTGATACCGGTCCCAAGGCTTAGAAGGTGCTATGACGGCTGCAACGAGGAGTGTGCTAGCAGTTACATAGCAGAGACAGTCTGGTGCTTGAGCCCCTGACCTCTTGAACTTGCTTGTGCAAGTGCAGCCACAGCCTCCGGTTTGTGCCCCCTGCCCCCCTTCTCGGGTGGATTTGCTGGTGGCTAATGTGGTGGCTGAGTCATCTTTTCCTCTAGTGGGTACTCCATTTCCAGCTCTCTATCTGGTTGACAGTTTTCATGAGAATTGTAGAAATGCTACGTCTTGGAGGGCCCCACAGTGCTGTCAGGCTGGGTTGAAGTGGATCAGTGCCTTGAAAAGCTATTGTAAAGTCATGGGGACACAGAAATGCCCCTACCCCTAAGCAGAAATATGACTGAGCACCATTCAGTCCGCAGTGCCTGATGTCAGACCACTGTGGTGGCATTTTCTCTGTGACCTTCATAATCCTCTGACAAAGTCACACTATGGAATTTGTCCTGTTTCACCTTGTTTTAGCACCTGGGGTTGAAATGAATTTTAAAACCAGAGGGAAGCACAAAGAGCTGGCACACAGTGGGGTCCTGGCTCTGATCTCTCCAGAGCCACTGACTCACTCTGTGATCTTCGGCAAGGCTGTTGACCTGCCTGTGTTTTGTGCTGCACAGCTGGAAAATGGAGTTAAAAAAAAAGGAAAGCAATGGGAACTTCACTCAAAAGAGCAGATGCAAAAATTTTCTGGATAAACAAATCACCCAAGCCCTGCTACTCCAGCCCCCTCAATCCTCCTCTCTTCTTTGCACCTTATAGTTTAAGCAAGAAGCAGTTTAAAGTGGAAAGTCTGTGGCTGTGTTTTCTTACATGTTCTGGGTCCTCTTTTAACTGTGAAAATGTTCAAAGTGAAAACTTGACCTGGCAAAGGTTTCTGAATGACCTCGCTTTGGCTGTGAAATCAACTTCAGCTTCGCAGGAGCAGATTTTTATAGTCTTCTCTGGTAGAGGAACAAAAAGATTTTTTATTATTATTATTATTTTTCTTCAAGAGGAAACTTTATACAGACTGTGTGTTATGCTTTCTCCCGTGCTCAAGGTCAAATCAGCAGTTCTCTTCTCACTGTTCCCCACTCACTTTGTATCACCCGAAAAAATAAATCCCCTCCCTGCTCTCTCGCTGCAGATACTCCACAGCAGCAGAGAGGAAGGACAGAAGCACAAGCAGTGTGACATTTCTGCCATTGCAGCCATGCACAGTAAAGCCTCATGTCTAGGCAATGCGATCATGTAGTTTAAAGTTGCTAATTATAATTGCTTAACGGAGGTGTGACAAATGCTACCTCCTAATTCAAAGGAGCAGTGATTCACAGGAACCCTGAGCTATCCAGGAGTCCCAGATCCAAGTTCCTTATACTACAAGCCACGGCACTGGAGATAAACGCCTCCAGTGGATTAACTTCAAGCCATAACTCAGAAGTGGCCAAAGACACTACTGGTGAAGATTTGATAACAACTACTCTCCAGCTTGGTAGTGAGTGCAGGATCAGAATCTGTGGCTGAACATCTGAGGCTCAGCTGGAGATAACTTGATCCTCCTCGTGCACCCTATGCCAGAAGCCCTTTGCTGAATGCTGCGATAACTTGCTGCAGGCCATTTTTGCCAGCACCAACCACGTACTGGTTGAGGAAGAGTGTTTATGTTTGCTGAAAAGGCTTCACGGTGCATGGCAGCAGTGGTTTGCATATGCAGCCAATACGCCTCACGCCTCGGCAAGACCCTGTGGGTGCACGCTGCACAGGACATGAGGATTTATGTGCCTGCACACTCTTATGAAGTTGAGCCTTAGATGACAACTAATTCTAAATGATGTGTTAAAAAAAGCAACAGATATGAAATAAGGGCTAATCCTAACCTGTAGAAATGCTTGTTTTTGCCTCCTGCACTGACCCTTGGAAAGGAAGGCCTGGTCTCTGACATTGACTTTCCCCATGGCCATAGGCAAGTCTGAGCCTCAACTTCTTAGCCCTATAGACTGGGCATAATAAACATTTCCTTCTAGTTGGCCAGCTCATACCTATGTTTCCTAGGCTTGGCCTGGAGAATAGCATGTCCCAGGGCCATTCCCAGTAAGGACTGTGGAGGTGGCTACCACAGCTTGGAGGAGGGGAGGGAAGGGAATTTAGTTACAAGCCAAGCTGAGCTGACTTGTGTCGGCAGACTCCTGAATATGGTCCCTGATCTCTTAGTTATGAGGGTATTTATGGCCTGCATTTCCGGAATTGTAAATGAGACATCACATCATCAGGGTTGAGAGAGTAACACACTGAGCAAAGGGAGACAGGCCAAGGACATATTATAGCATTATCTTGTTATTCCCTTACGTTCTCGTTCAAACTGTGTTCCCCATCCAGCATTTTACACATGATTATGGCTCTTAGGGGGCAGAGACCATGTTTTAGCTACATTTGTGAAGCTGCTGAAAATACGAGGTCATGTCCTTGATGAGGATTTCCACACGCTAGGGATGCTAATGATGCCTGGATGCTCATGGGAAGGGTAAAGGAGCACTCCCCTGCTGAGGTGCTACTCGACAGCAGAGTTGAAGGTCTGTTTGCTTCTATCACTCGTTCCAAGTTGGTGGGGGTTTGGTCATGGCCGTCTAAGAAATGCCTGCATGATATTTTGCAACCAGACAGTTCATTCCTCCGCCAAAGGTGTTCCCACGTTGGGAAATGCTCACCAACAGCCTCTCCTGCCTAAGGATTGCCCCTGCCACCAGAAGGTTTTGTGCTGAGGTTTAACTGAAATGTGAGGTCTAGGGAAGACTGTCAAAAGTCTCTTTAAGGCAATTTTTATTAGGTGTTGGATGTCCTAGCTGAGGGTTATTTTCCCTCTTAAAGGCTAATGTAGGAAAGAATCACACCATCAACTCAGCCCTCCCATGAACCGCTGTCAGACTATGTCCGCAAGGGGAACGGGGGCGGTGGGATGAGCCACGCTAGATTACGGAGTGTGGCCAGATGTGCTGAGGAGTTTGTGAAGCCAGTTCCTTGCTGTGGGTTTGACATGCATGAGGGGACTGCTACAGCTGATCCTCCTGCGGAGCTGGAGCTCACCATTGCTTTGAAATCCTCTCCTCCTCCCGGCTCCCTTGCTGTGGGAGGCACTGCTCCATCACTGTGACATTGATGGCTTTCGGGGCACTCTCTTTGTTCTCCCCACACTTCCCAGCAAGCTTTTCTTCTGCAGCATCTCCAGTGTCCACACTTGTCTCTCTGTCCGTCTGGATGATGTACTATAGCTTTTCCTCCTGCCCACCATTTGCCCCGTCACTGTGCTCCAGGCTGCCTCAGCCAGAGAGATTAAGCTGGGTTAGGGAAGGAGGGAAGGAGAATGGGGAGCCAGGAGTTGTGCTGTCCTGAAAAGGCCGTTCAAAGGCACCCATAAGGAGTTACTTCTTTGCATGCATCATCCTGTCCCATGCTTTACAGCCACGGGCAGGCAGTGATGAAGAAGTGCCTGCAGGGAGGCGTAAGCTGCTATGAGCTGAAGCTTTCCCATGCATCACCCCCAGCAGAGCAGAGCAGAACGGTGCATGGGTGTTACGTAGCTCTGAGAAGTGGGTGCTAAAAATGGCTCATTACACACTGGCCTGTGGCATGTTCTAAGCTTATTCACCCCTGGTACTCAGAGACTTGACAGAGGGGATGAGCTGGTAGAAGAAACGTAGCCTTTCCTACTCTAAATCCACTTTCATCCTTGTCCTGGGGGTTGGAGACTTGTTGGGACACATTTCTGTACATTCTGCGTAACCCTGCTGCCAGGTGCATATGGAGTAAGATCCTTGAAAAGCCACCGGTGTGTTTGACTGCACAGCTACAGACCGCCCGGCAGGTCACACAAATGGAGGCATTCATGAAAGCCTCATCCACCAGCCCTTCGGTTCTGCCTGGTAACTTCTCACAAAACACTCTGAAATCAAAGAGAAAGAAATCAGGCTGTCCCTGCCCAGGACAAGCCCCAGTGACAAGATAAAAAGCATCAATCTCCAATTAGCAGATGGTGCAGAGCCATCTGTGGTTATACATAATACTCTGGATGTGGACCATGTGAGGAGAGGAGAGCCTGGTGCCAGCTTCTTGTGAAACCTACTGCAAGAGCAGGACTGCAGGAAAAACTTTTGGGATGTTGATGGCAGGATGAGGTGGCCAGTCCCACACAGGCAATATCAGGTCAGGCAAAGCAGGAAGGGTGGTGGGGAAATTTAGGAGATGTATGGGTGTTGTCATGATTGTGGCGAGGGTCTTTGGTCAGCTGAGAACTGGAGAAGCTGTCACATTTGTTACATCACGGCTGACCAGAATGGGAAAATGGGAAATGGGAGGTCCATTGAAACTATAGAAGACAATAACTCCCAGAGTTATACTCAGGAGGGAGCAGATGGGGGTAATCTCCATCGTGAGCCGTCCTACAGTTCCATGCTTCTCTTTTCCTTCCCCTGGGGAAAGAAAAACCTGGTTGAAGGGGGCTTTGGCTTCTGTTTTGGACAGAGTTGGATATTTCACCTGCTTTGTCTAAACCATTCCACGTTTTGCAGGTTCTCCTCCTGTAGCAGCATTTCTGCATCACAAATCACAGTTTTGGTTTGGTTTTCTTCCTGTTGCACAGATCTGAACCATTTTTGCTTTTCCCAGAGGGAGAAATAAGTGCATTCTATTATATTGACGAAGAGGTGAGGTTTACACTGCATGCAGATGTGCCTGGTAGACAGTGGTACAGTGTGTTATGTTTCTGTTTGGCATTATCTCTCAGGCTTTGACCCCCGTGGTGCAAAGCACAGCTCCTTGGCAAACAGCGCACTTAGACAGACAGACAGAGAGGGAACAGCAGCCTTGGAAAATGGTGCTTTCGTCCATCAGGTGCTGGTTGATTGGTTGCAGGAGACAACCTCAGATTTTGATACTTCTTCTTTTCAGTAGCGCCTGGAGTTTTGGCTCATTGCAGCCATCTGCACTCACACAGATTTTGGTGCTGGGTCCCAAGCCCTCCTTCCTGCAATCAGATCTCCTCCTGCCTCAGGTCATGCTCAGGCCTGATCGATACTACCACACTCATATGTTTTTGAAGAGCTGGATCGAACAGCAGAGGTGGCTGAACCTGGGAACAAATGTCCTGTTGTGCACAGAAACACTGTTCTGCTGATTTTTGATACACCCACTTTGTGCAGCCGAGGTGCTGGCAGGCAGGCTGTGTTTAGCTGCCCCAGCGGTGCAATGGGGTGCTTTATGGAGCTACAGCAGAGTACGCAAAGCTGCGGGAGGTTGGGTTCTCTTGCTGAGAGCACCGTTTGTGATTAAAGGCCGTAAAGTGACCAAAGGTTGTCACCTCTCTTTCATATGAGATACACAACCAGCCAGGAAAAGGTATTAACTGCCAGTTTTGCCATTTTAGTAGGCTGTTTGCAGTCTTCCAGTTGGCTGTTAGCTCTCACAGTCGTGTTGTTCTCCAAGCTGAGCTACATTAATTGTCTCGAGAGACCCAGCATCGGCTGCTTTAGTGTAAACCAAACTTGTGACAAGTCATTAATTTTCTCTTGCTGTAATTTCTAGTAATAAAACAATAATTCCACCCATCAGAAGGTCTCAGTGCAAGAGGCAGGCGCTCTTGGGCGCAGTTGTGGTAGCCCATCGGAGGAGGACCTAGTGCTTGAGGCTTGAAGTGCACCTGGATTTTGGTGGTGCCAAAACCAGCACATGATAACATGGAAAGATGGAAGTTGACATCTCTCTAGCAAAGACTTGTTAGGAAATGGGCCAGAGCTCCTACCTGAGGCATTTTCAAACTGATTTCTAGCTGTACAAAGGCCAACTGCCCCGAGACTCTCAGTCCTCTTTTCATACCCCATCTGATGTCCATTTTTCTGTTGGGTTTCTGTGCTGTGCTTAGGCTTGGTGGGTTCCCCCAACCATGCAGAGCTGAGTGATTAAGCAACATGTCCGTGTGGTTTGAAGTTTTTAAGTTGTGAGATTTGTAAGCTATTATAAACAGAAAGGCCCAGCCAAATCTTGCTGCCTGACTGAGCTATCAGCATCTCTAGATGTGTAGGAGGGGCCATCCTTCCCACCTGTTTATTTGTAACACAAGGGGAAAGAAGGAAGCGTAGTAAAGCTTAGTACCACATATTTTGGCAAAGAGTGACAGCTAATTTGCATTTTAGCTACGATGTCCAACCGCAAAATGCAATTGCTTTCACACACACTCCAGGATTCTTACTACATGATCTTGGACACACATATTTGATGGACAACCAGTTCTCCTGAAGCCCATTACACATAAGGAAGAAATGTGGTGAGGCTCCAAGGAAGTTTGGAGTGTTTGTGTGAGGAGATTTGTGTTACAAAAGACTCCTGCAGAAGGTATCGCCGTGTGAGCTCAGTATTTCTACACCAGAAAGTTTGCCTGTGTCCCTCCTGTGGTTAGTTGGACAGGTGCATAGTGGATTCTGGAAGGTGGACAGGAGGGAGCTGGCTGAGAAGGAGACTCCTGAAGAAAGGACTGACTCTGGGATGAAGGATCAGGCAATCAGGACAAGGACAGTGCTCATTTTACTCTGGTGTCCCCACTTAGAAATCCTCCACTTGCTGGTCATTTTAAATCTTGCTAGTCAAAAGTAAGGTTTTTAAAATTTGTCTTTACATAGTATCTAGAGAAGCTGGCATAGTACTGTCTGCTTTTTTTTTCTGAGGACAGAAAAACTGCCCTAACACAGAGACCTATTTCTGGCGTGTTGTCAGCCAAGTGTGACAGTGGAAATCTCTGTGTTTCGTTATCTGTTTTACTCTCCCCCTACAAGGAGCAGTCTGTGATCCAAGTGTGCTGCTGCCAGACCAGGGGTCTCAGTGCCTCTGGTCACTGGTAGCCAGTGTGACAGCTGACCATTACTCATGACAGCTCCTTGGGCTCAGGTTCAGGCTCAAGATCCTTCTGCTGGAAAAGGGCCCTGCGTCTCACTCCAAAGAGCATCACTAGATTTTCCTCACCAGCAAACTCAAAAAGAATCCTAGTTTTTCCTCCCTTTGGGCTCTTGTGAGTGCTGGGTTGTGCAGCTCTGTGCCACCTCTCCGAAATGGCTGCAGCAGGGACACAGCCTGCCTTCATCTCCTAGGTCCAAAAGCCGAGCCCCGCTGGAGGAGGACAGAAATGTGGACAGATAACAGGACCAGCAGCTCAGCACTACTGTCCACACGAGCACTGCATGTGAGCTGAAAAAAGCCGCTACAGGCCTGCCCTCAGCCTGGGAATTCAGATCCGGGCTGTTCTTTCATGTCTCCGTCCCCTTCCTTCTCTTTTGCCAGATAATACAGAGCAAAACCAGGACTCACACACCTCATGCAGGGCCATAGTGTCTCCTTTCAGCTGCCATTCCTGGGGTGAGTTTGTGTTCAGGGTGTCTGTCCTGGCTGGAGGTGGAGGCACACCCTGCTGAAGACACAATACCACCAGCGTGCTGCACCTGGGACCATAGCTAGTCACAGTTGGATGGGTTTCTGCTTTCAGACCAGCCTGCTCCAGCCAGCTACATCCATCCTCCAGGCAATTTTAATGTTCCTGGAAAGTCCTCCCAAAAACAATCACATCATCCAGATCAGCAGAACATGTGGCCTGTGGAACAGCTGCCAAAATCAAATCCATGCGCCTTTGAGAGGTGCTAGGGGAATTGCAGAGACCAAAAGGCGTCACATTAAACTCAGAGAGCGAGACGCGCTGTCTTTGGACAAGCTTCTTGATGAGTCTGCCCTTGGCAGAAGCCACTGAGCCCATTTGGAGAGGAGCACTGCTCCGCGGTGTGGGCGAGTGCCTTGGGCAGGTCCTCTGCCTGCTTGCTTTTCCTTTTGCCTTCACTTATAGTACTCAGCCACTCAGAGAAATGCTGGCCACTCAAGTATAGTCTCTCGAGAAGAGTTCAGGCTCTGCTGAGACCACCCATCAGAGGGGCTAGGTGCGAGGGCGACCCTCTCCTGCTGGGTTTGGTTACCAGAGCTCATCTTGTCCTTATTCTGTCAATACAGTGTCAAAAACAATGGGACCTCAGTCCCTGCTTTGGGTCTTAAAATAATGAATAACAGCATCATCAGCTGAGGCAATCAGGCCATATTTGGGGAGGATGCACTCTTTACTTCCAGGATTCAAGTCTGTGGAGCATCTCAGCCCCCGTCAGCAGCCTAAATGTGAAACCTGTGGGACAATAGTGTGTTGAAGACCTTCATCCCCCCCTCTGCCTTCCCTTTGCACCACAGCTGCTGCATTGCCCTTGACACACATGAGAGGTTTTTTAATAACAAAGAATATTAGCAGCCCTCATAGATATTTTGGAGGATGCATCATTCCTGCCTTCTTACAAACAAAACCAAGCCCAGAGTTTCCCCTAGTTGCTTTACTGAACAGGTTTTTCCTTGCTGGCTCCTGGGAAATGTGCTTATATGTTGCCACTGAAGTCTTAAAAGAAATGGATGAAAACCGTGTGATCCTGTGTCCTTGCAAAGAGCTTTGATAACAATCTTCTCCCATTGCTGTTTTTTCAGACTTACAAGCCAAAGGAATGTTAGCAAAGGGGAGAAGGGACGAGATGTCAAATCTCTGATCTCCCCCCGCCAACCTCCCTTTCCACCTAACATCTGCCAACACAGGGCTGGAGGCAGAAAAAATAGATGCTATGCCTGCCAGATGGCTGAAGGATAATGGCACCATTGTAAAAATTGGCCAGAGCAGCTCAGACAGCAGCCCTGCCACCCATCCCAGCGTGGGACAAGGGCTCAGATGGCTGTCATTCCTCTCCAGACATAAAGTGAGATCTTCCCTCCAAGACCCAAAAGACCTCATCCTGGCAGGTGCAAAGCTCTGTGCAATCTCATGATTTAAGTAGGAGTGGAGGGTTGCCTGGCATCTCTCAGGAACAAGCATTAATCCTTTTGGAGTTGTTGTTGTGGGGTGTCAGGAAAGGGATGGCTCTGGTTTTGCCAGGGCAGTCTGTTGCAGAGAAAAAGTGCTGAGATACCTCCTGTAGGACCTTCTCCAGGTCTGTCAGCCCTCATTCCTAGTTTTTTTTCTTCAATCTCTTTCGTTCATTTGTGGTTTTTTGGATTGCTGTCAAGGAGGAAGGTTTTTATATGGGTTGGATTTATACCTCAGTGACTCAGCACTGGGGCTTAACCAGAAACTCGGTAGCCCTGAGGAGATATGGATGGAAGAAACGATTGTGCATGTGCTTGTGTGCGTTGGCAGGGGGCAACTTCTTCCCCAGTTTCAGCTATTCACACACTTTGATTTAGGAAAGCCTGAAGAAAGATTTCATGCTTCCCCCTTTACTATTGCTGAGCAGAAGCAGGACCAGGCATCATGCTCTGACACACTGAGCCTTCTCCTTCCTTCGTGCTCAGTGGCTTTTCTGCTGGTGCACACGACGAGGTCTCGATGAGGTCTCGGAGAACAGCAATCTCAGCCTGTTTGTAACTCCGAAATGCATCAGCTGATCGCTATCTTTTCTCGAATACCTATCTAGTACAGATCATGCATGGAGTATTTACCCTGCAAAAGAGGGGCTGGAGCCCTGCAGCAGGACGGCTGAGGAGCTGAGCTTTAACCCTCTCACCACCAAGGTCCCTCCTCACTGGACACAGCAGGCGGATATGGAGCTGCCCATCCGGATGCAGAGGGATGGATGTGGGCACCCATGGGGTGGGCACCAAATGAAGCTGGGGGGACCAGGTCAGCACCAGCCAAAGGAGGCAGTTCCTCCTGCAGTGTGTAGTCGATCTGTCAGATGCATGGCCAGAGGATGGCATGGATGGATAAAAGCTTCCAGGGGACACTGGATGAGTTAATGAAGAAGAAATTCACTGAGGATTAATAAATACACAGACACTAAATATGTTTAGGTAGACCTGGGGGAAACAGTATATATACTTGCCCTGTTCTTACTTTCTCCAGCTGCAGGGCTGGATGTACACGTGGTCAGACCCAGCTCAGCTGCCCGCATGCCCTTATACAATCTTCTAGCTACTTGGCAGCTTTCTTAAGCTGAACATTGCCTGGGATGGGCCACAGACCCGAAGTATGCCCTTCCTGGAACTGCCATGAATGTTCATAGAGAATACCAAATACTTCCTTCTTGGTTGTCATTAACAGAATGAGGGGAGAAATATTACCTGATGGTAAGCCAAGATGTTTACACACAGCTGCTGGTTCATGAAACATTGTTGCTTAAACACACTTGGGAAAGTTTTCACACCAACCACGAGAGCTGAATGCTCTCCTTTGGTTCATCATGTGCAAAGTGTGTGCAGTAAAGCCTGCCTTCCTGCTATAGGCTGTATGATGCTGGATGAATGTACAGCCTCTCTACCTTCTTGGCATTTTGATGCTACCAGATTAGATATGTCCAGTCTCCAGGCACCTGCATCTAATCCATGGTAGGTGTGGAACTAGGTACAAACTAATAAGCTTCCCCTGGCTTGTTTACTGGACTTGGCACTGCCATGCAGAGACATCGCAGGGATGGTCAGAGGTTCAGGGAGAACAGCCCAGGGACACAGCAGGGATTTTAGGTGTTGGATGGTGGGAAGCATGACCTGCCCCAAGTAAGGGTCAGGAGCCGCTCATCTGTGAAGATGTTGGAGGGGCAGCTAGAAGCTACTGCTGGCAGTACCGCCAGGCATACCCTGGCTGTTCGCTGGGGAGTTAGTGCTAAAATGATCTCCTTTTAGTACCTGCAGTACTTTCACGCATTTCTGGGCATCTTCTTCCTGTTCTGTAATCCCGCTGAAGGTTAAAATCTGTAATCACTTGGAAATGAAGGGGCTGAGGCCCCCTTCCAGTGCACCCTGAGAGAGCAGGCTGGTGTTTCTGCTCCCACAGAGGATCTTTGTTGGAAACCCACAAGGCTGAATCTTACGCAACATGTTTGGCAAATGAGGCTGTGGTGGGATTGTGGCTTTGTGACCAGATGAAGTGACAAAGGGTGGGAAAGTCCCCAGAACTCACACCAAGAGCAAAAGGGACAGACATGGAAAGGAGAGAAGACTGCTGTTGTGGTGGCATGAAACAAGATCTACCAAACTAGTGATAGGCTGTGAGGGGGAAAATATCACAGCAAGGAACAGCAGAATCATTCTGCTGTCCCAGAAGGGTCTGGCAAAGCTTTACCAGAGAGGGAACGACCCAGCAGGTTAGAGAAAGAGGATGAAATGAAGGAATTAATCCAGTGAGTGATATGGTTAATGTTACCCAGGAGGCCAGCCTCAAGATGGGGTCAAACTCATCTAATTTTAAGCTGTCTAGTATTTAGGTATTTGCAACAGCAAGCTGTATAGATCCCAGTTTAGGCAATGGAGAAATATGTGTATCTCTAAGGAATATTTGTCCCAGCCTGTCCCAGAGGTGGAGAGTATTTCTGGTTAGAAATGCCTACTTTTCTTCATTAACAGAATAATCTAGACAGCTACTTAATTTAGACACCTAATCTACAAATGGCTAAAGTTGGTGGGATGAATATCAGTGTAGATAAGAATGAGTCCTTCCAGCCTTCTTCATATGGTTCATTACGTAAATATTCTCCTGCATCACATTTAAGAAGATACAAAAGTTGTTTTCACCATGTGAGTAACAATAAGATGTGCTTGACAAGAGTGCAGAGGACCCCAAGGCCTTTGTGCTGTATTGTAGACAAATAATTACCAATGTTGTGGACTATGTTCTTCCTTCCTTTGCAACTGACAGAAGAAACAGATTTCCAAGAATTCTGGTTTTAATGTAAATGTGTCATTTTTTTTTTTTGAGACGTCAGAGCCTTTTATGAAACTGAGTTTTTAAAAGCAGCTTACATATGCAAAGATCTCACCACAAACGACTTTTGTATAACTGCTACAGCATGTATCAGGCTCTTCTGAATACAAATCCCCATTTGCTCTGTGGAAATGTTCCTCATATTAGTGATGGGGGTCCCTGTGGGGTCTGGAGCAACTGAGGGCTATTAGTTTGCTTAATGTAGCACAGCTAGATAGAACTTTATTCATTGGTCTAAAATACTCTTCCAGGAAGGGCAGACAGAGTCACCCCCAGGTTACACAGGCTGAAGCCAATGTCAGAGAGGTTGAATTCATCTGAAGGAAGCGCAGTCTCTGGTATGAAGTAACTAAGGCTCCAAGAATGAAGGTAGGATGAGTCAGTTGCTGGTCTGGGACTGGAAGTCACAGCTGCTGTGTTGCTATTCACAGAGACCCACTGTTGTGAATGGGGCAGTCCTGTCTACTGGCTGTTCTTCAGACTGGGGCATTGAGTCAGCAACGTCCTGAGGCAGGTGCCAAAATTTAAACCTTATGAGTAATTCAAGGGGCTGCCATGAAGATGTCACAAGAACAGCTCACGTATTTCAAACTAGGCATGCTCTTCAGAAAGAGGTGAGAACCCCTCATTCCAAGAGTATGATAAGGGCATTAGGGACTGCCATGTTTCAGTCATAGTTTTATATTCCTCTCTTGTATTTTATTTGTTAAGGTTCTACATCGGAGGGCTCCTTTCTAAGTCTTTTCTGTGTGGAAGTCTTTCCATGTTTCTGCTCTAGATCTTTTTTGTTGATGTCATACATTTTCTGAGGGCTGGTGATCCAAACAATGTTTGAGGTCAGGGAGTGACGCTGTCTACACAATGGCATTTTAGCACTTTCAGTCATGTTTTCTAGCCTCTTCCTAAGAGTGATGTAGTCTCTGTTGGCCACTAAAACCTTGAGGCTACAAAGGAATTTGGCACAAGTCTCGGGCAACAACTCTCTGAATTTCCCTTTAGAGGTGTTCTTTTCTCAGCACACCTCATTTCTGTTGCACTGAGAAAGCAGTTTGCTTTCATGAAGGTCTGCAGAACTTTTTACAGTTTCCTTAGGGATTTACACATATAATATACAAAAAATATTACTATAGCTAGGACAGAAGGTGGCATCGAACAACATCGCTCAAATATTTCTGGTGTGGAAAGAAGGATGCTCTGTCAATCTCAAACTACAAAAGGGATTCAGGAAGAAGAATGCAATTTCACTGCAGTAACTCAGCCAGAACACCAAGGCTAATAAGCTTTTTCCTACTAAATGCAGGCTGGAATCTTCCATCATTGCAGACTGATGTGGTCTTTGCTTAAGTTCTTTGTCCTCAGAGTGCTGTCAGACAGAGTCAGGGTGTTCACTTCCTAGCACTTCGTGAAAAAATAGAGACAATAAAGGCATATTTTATCATGTTAATTGCTCCTTACAGCACCTGATCATTGTTAGACCATCTCCATTTCAGGTTAGCGAAAGGAATTCAAGACGACTGATTCTGTCAGCAGGATACTTGAACACTTTTAGGCCTCACACATGGAAGGATCTCCTGAGACTTTCTCTTCCAGCAGATGTGGATGTCCTAAGCTCACACCTGGCATCTCACTGGGAAAAAGGACACTCCCAATTATGTCCTACTCCAGGACAGTCCGGCTTCAAAGAGGTCAATTGCTCTGTGCGGTCTGGAGTAGAGCTCTCGAAGTGTGGAGCAGCCCCTTTTTCCCACTTAGTTTTTACAGGTATATATGCAACTCTGTCAGAGACACTGTGCTCTGACTCAGGCTGATTAAGTGATGGTGATCCTGAGGAGCTGTAATGAGGCATCACTAGGGACAGAAGATACTGACGCAGAATATTTTAAATGAAGTCAATCTTTATGACTTAAGACAAAAAGCATCATTCACACTCACACACATCCAGTTGGCAAAGCCTGCCAATACCCACAGAACAGCCTGTATAGTTGTGTCCTTTCTCAGTCACTAAAAACATACCAAGAAGAAAAGAATTTTGCTTCTTCTGTTAGCCTGAAAACACGAGAGCTTCTAGAGGGACTATTAGTATCCTGAACATATGGCAACTCCTTGCTTTTCCTGGGGAAGCTCTTGTCTTTCCAGTAGAAAAGCTGTTAAACCAGTAATGGGGGACTGGGTGTATCAAGTGTTCCTGAGTCTCCCATCTGTAGGTCAGAAAGTAACATCTTATACTGAGTGTTTTGCAGTATCATAAAACCATCTGCAGAACTGTCTGGTTGACCCCAGGTACGTGATGGACTTGGCAAGAAACAAGGATGGCAGGGGCAAGGGGGAGAGGTGAAGAAAGGAAGATGGGTGCAAAAGGAAAAGATACAAGGTGAGGAATGTAAATAAGTCTGTTCAAATGTCACAAAACTGACATCATTACATTTCTTCACTGAATTCCTTCACTCTCGAACTGATAAACTAATTAGAGACATGTATATTACAACTCCTTCATCCTACTGCATTGAAATCTGTTTTTTCATCTGGTCTGGCCAAATTCTGAGGAGGGCTACAACCACGTGTTTGCAAGGGAAATTGTTAGTGCATGGCATGGTGAAGTAAGTGACTGGAAGGACCCAATTTTTACTGGTGAAAGAAATAAAAAGCAAAGTAATTTTTTTTTTTTTTTTTTAATTTCTCTTGTTTTTTGGCTTTGGGCAGTGCTGAACTTCCCATTCTCTGCTACACTGTCAGCCTGAACCATACAGACAGTTGGACTTCATGGTCTTAGAGGTCTTTTCCAACCTTAATGATGCCATGATTCTATGACATCTGGCGTGCAAAAAAATTGCAGCCCAGGCAAATTCTATCTTGGGGTTAAGTTTGTCAGTTTCTCTGTCTTGCTTACTTGCTTTCTCTTGCTCTTTCTTCCTTCCTTGCTTTCTCTCTTTCTTTCTCACTCTTTCTTTCTTTATTTCTTGCCGCCTTCTTTTCTGCTGTTGCCAGTACCTGTCTTTGTAATAAATTAGTGGCCCAGCCGCCTTCAGTTGATCCCAGAGGGAAAGAATTGGAAGGTTACAGTGTGATGACACCCCCACGGCTAACAGCTAGACTCATAAAGCATGTTCTCATTAAAGCATTTTGGTTTTTATGATGGAGACCAATCCATCACAGTCAGCCATGAGGTCTTAAATACATTTTCATTTCTACTAAAAAGGCACTGACTATGACAGTATACGGTCAATATATTCTCAGCATGCTTAATAATCTTTAAGTGACAGGGATGTTTACAGCAGCTCATGAAATCACTGACAGCTGTAAACACCACACAACAGTCCTCACTTGTTTCTGATTACTGAAACAATGATTCTGGGTGGGAGAGATATGTAGATCCGATGGGTTTTAATTGGTCTGGACAGAACTGCCCTGAAATTATACAGTAGGAGGACAGTTCAGAGTCCCCCTCCAGATTTCATTTTCTTTCACACTTTATCTGTATGACATAGGTCTACTAAAAAGAGAGGTGATGTGGGCAATCAAAGGCCTCCTTTTATTGAACTGTAGCTCCAGTGCCAGCACTAGTGCCTTTTAAAGGCCGTTTCCAGGAAAGAAGAAATCACTTGTAACTGTTTCCCAGCCTGCTCTTCCCCATCTTATTCTTTGAAGAACATTTTCCCAACTTCAGCTTTTCCACAGAACAGATTTTCTGTCTTTGAGGAAGAGGATAAACACATTGCATTTAAAATACATGTTATTAATGGAATTTATTTATACTCATTGGTGTTCATGAGGTTCATTCATAAGTCAATACTAGATTATTCAATAAACTATATTAGCAAAAAAGATAGCCTTCTGTAAGAGAAGGGACTGAAAAATGAATACAGAGATATCGAACAATGAGAACAATAAAACTTAATGATCAGGTGTCTTAGGGTATCAGAGATCTAACAAATTCCAAGACTACCTTCCACACTGCAAAGAAGGGGAGTTTTAAAGATGGATTTCAAAGAAGATAACATTGTAACTTTGTAGATATTTGTAGTGGGCTCCTTTAAAGGATGTGGGAACTAAATATGAAAGGAGCTGTCTGAAAATGTAAAAAAGTTTTATAAAGAAGTCGATCCTCTTGCATAATTTATTTTGTAACTTTTAAATAATTTTATTAATTCGAAGCCATGATTGCTGTCAGGCTCATTGCTGGCCCTCCAACATACCCAATGCATCATAGCAGTCTTGACTTGGCTGTGCATTCCCTCTGAGCTGGGGAATGGCAAGAGCTGGGTGGTGTTTTCAGGGCAATCGAGGGAAATATGGATTCTTATCAGCCTTCCAGATCTTCAAAGTACTGCATGAACTGAGGCTGATGCTGGTTACTGGTTTGGGAGCAAGTCTGAATCATTGCTACCAGGGTTCCTGGCTGGAATCAAGGAAAGTCGGTGAAATATGAATGTTTGGAACTAATTGTTAATGGAAGAGGAAGAACAAATGGTATCTAATCCAAAGAGGGTAAGACTTGCCCGGATCTGCCTTGTCTTCAGAACTGCCACTTTTATGGACTGCAACAGCAGAAGAGCTAACTTCTGGTCATGAAGAGTGAACTTTATTTGCTCTTCTTTTTGCTGAGGTTCCAAGCTGAAGTCTTGTTGCCAATGGGTGGAGTGGTGAAACATATTGCATCTACTATGGCTAAGCAGAGGACCTGCATTTCCAGGACTGTCAACTGAGTCTTCTTTACACTACAGAGAGCAGTTTATAAATGCAAAAAAAAAGTGAAATGTGATCTTGCTGGAATGGGGATGTATCCAAAAGAGCTGTGCTTCGGGTTGTACACCCTTCACAAGGAGTCAGAACAAATATCCAGACTTCAATGTGAGACCAATCAGAGTTGCTCAGCCCCTTGGGAGATGAGATGTAGAACTGGAGAATGTAAACAGATGTGGAGACATTTTGATGCATTTCTGAAAAGACGAATGATTTTTGTGCTGCTATATTTGAGAGTTCACTCCAGCTTCTCATCAAAAAAGCAATGCAAAAAGCAATAGTCACTTCATTTTCATTTCTCAATTTGTCTGGAGAGCAAAAGGCAGAGTCATCTATTAGATGAGGTAACAACAGTGCCTAACAGCTGTTGGGAAAGACTTGGAGAGATTAAGACACTGAAGAAAAAGGAAAGAATCATCAAGAAAGTAAGAGTCTGAAGGAAATCACTGTGATAGACTGAGATCTTGAAATAGCATGCATTTATTTATTATTGCAGGCAGGTTGATTATACATGAGAGATTACAGCACAGCCTCATCCAGCTGGAATAGAGAATGCAAATGATGAGTATCCAACTAACTCTGTATGGATAAGAAGATTCCATGGAAACAAGAAACTATAGGATACAAAATAGGTGGAACTTCAGCTTGCTAGTCTTTTCTCCCTTTTTCTGCAGGGGAGAACTACTCCATGAAAAAGGTTAAGGCTGGAGCAGTAAAAGGCTAGAATATTCTCGGCATCTGTGGAGCTGACTTCTGTGGGTGGACAGAGGACATGCCAACAGCAAAGAGCATCTCTATGGCGAAGGGTATTGAAATGGCAAGGCCTGTTGTTCAAGGATATCTCAACCAATTTCAACTAACCAATGTGGCCTGCTTAGGCCAATGTTATGGACAGCAATAAACAAGAGGACACTGTGTCTCATCAGTCTCATGAATATAACTTTCTGCTTACAGCTGTATTCGGCAAAGGCCTGTAGGTGGTTATGGACTTTGAGTCAGTGGCTGGGCTTGGATGGAAGCCTTCTGGCTTACAGTCCTGCACTCTAACCATCTAATCTCTCAGCCCAAAGGAAATTGTGGTGTCCCTGTGGGCTCTTGGTAAGACACCACAGCTTTGTTTGTTGAGTGCTTAGATTTTGATGGGGATATTCGAAGGTTTCACAGATGGCAGTCAGTGACTCTGTTGCCTTTTTCTACCTGGAGGCTGCCAAAGGATGGCAGCAAAGAGGCAGATGTTACACGGACACCAGGACGTGACTAGAGGGGTATGTGCAATAGAGGAAGTGCTGGAATTGCTTTTTCTGTGAAAGAAAAGCATACCATCCTGGAAACAAACTGTCTGGAATACAATACTTTCTGCAGTTTGGTACTGCTAAAAAATGCTGTACTGGCATCTCTGCAACATGATACTCCAAAGCAAGAATACAGTTTGTTATTACATCTGCGGCTGGTAGGACTTCATGGTGGTGGAAGAGACATCCTCAGCTATGGCTGAGTGTTTAGTTTCCATGTCCCTTCTGTCCTAGAACGGCAGTCAGCAATAATCACTTCAGTGGTTTCTACCCTGCAATTCATAAGCTCTAGGGACTATACACAGCTTCACAAATTCGTTCCATGCGAGCCCCTTCTAGCAGGATGATGACTTCTAGTCTCTGCTGAACTTGATGTAGGTTCACGTGGGAAAGCTAGAGAAGAAATGGCAGTTCACTGAAGTGGCCTGTGCCAGGCCAGCTTTCTGTAATGAGCTTTCAACATTTGGAAACAATACTGAACTGACAGAGAAACAAACATAATGATCAATCCAAGACATATGATTTAATGAACTACCAGCCACCAGATCTAGACAGCTCTAAACTGATCACTGGTAATGACTGTTATGCACAGGACTATTAAGAATATCTCCTGATTACACAAGAAGATGGGTCTGTGTCCTTTAAATCTGTTCAAATTCCTGTTATCTAAGCATGCTTTTCTGCAGAATGAGAGAAGAGGCACTTTCTTTTTGTTTTCTTGTGTAACAGAGCTCCTGTGCCTGACATAATCTTTACACTTTCCTCCCCAGTTAAGTCTCTTTTTTCTTTTTCTTCCCTGGTGTTTGCCTGAACTTGCTGAACCCTCATCACGTGTGGCAGTGTTTATATTTGCACAGGCTGTTCTGCGTGTCTCTGTTTGTGTTGCCACCACATCTATATGGCTTGGCAGCAGCCCCACGGCTGTATTTCAGCTGCATATAAATCAGCTTTCCTCCATCCCCCTGTGTTTCCATCTGTCTGTCTTCCCTGATTGCTCTGAAATGTTACAGGGCATGGAGGTTAGCCCATGGCTGAACCCTTCAAACTGAGATGGTAGAAAATAAAACCTGAGCTTCTGCTCCACAAACTCGACTTATCAAGGTATGGAGATGTGGGGTGTTTATGTTTTTGAAGGGAGAGAAGAGGCCTCAAAACAGGAACTAACCCCTGCTAATATAGTTTTCAGGTCTGTCATTTCCCCAGAAAAGTTGGTCCGGAAACTCTGAGGTTACCACTGGACCGTGGAGCGAATCATCCCTTAGATCCTCATTACATGAAGATCTCCCCTTCCTCATACAAATTTAATTTCTGCTCTTTCATTTGTTATTGTCTCTAGTTTCATTAGTTATAATACCATTAGTTCACTTCTTTCACTGGAGAAGGAGATGTGACATGGGTCCAAAGATTGGTGGCCCAGGGAACTGGCAGTACCTGGTCATCCAGGGAAAACGGTGTCAGGCAAAAAGAGTAGATGTTGATACTTTCCATGTACATAGACATTTCTCCAGAGATCTCCTCCCAGACAGAGTTCACAATGGGGTTAATCATGTATGCAGCTGGATGAATTGCTGTGAACACTGAAAATAAACTTCTAGCTTATGCAAAGTGTCCATGCTTATCTCTTGGCTGTGTGTCTTCTCTCAGGGAATGGATAATGAAGGGGAAGAGAAGATGGAGCGTGTTGCCCTTTGGCCATTGGCACTAACTGGCCAACCCTGTAGAGATGACAAGGACTAAATGGGGATCTCTCAAATATAGAATAGCCTATTCCAAGAAAACTGAGAAACACCGATCGGACAAAATAGGTGGGAGAGGACTAAGACCTCTCTGTTGTCTTGGTGTACTTCAGTCAGGTGTTGGATCTAAAGCGCAACATTTTTTCACCATATTTATATTAGTTTGGTATTCTTGCTTCCTTCTGAGCATAATGCTGAAAATAGGCTCTTCCATTTTACATGTAAGTGCTAGGAGGGCTTTGCATGGATGCTCTAGCTCTAGAGGCAAGAAAGTACCAACAACCTAATCTCAGAAACATTGTAGACTAAGTGAGAAAACTACTGGATAAACTTGAATTGGCCTCCCAAACCACCCAGATTCTACTTCACAAAGGAGACAGTGTTTATCCTTACCTAGGACAAATTGGTTAAAAATCATCTGTGACTGTGGGTTCATATCTCTTTCCAGCTTTCTCTCAAACTGGGAGATGTTTGGTCTTGGTGCTTTAGTTTTGCTTAGCTCTCTGGCTCCAAATAAGATATCTTCAAAAGTTATGTAAAGTTGTGTCTAATGCTTAATTTTAATAGATTCCAGAGAATGACGAGTAATGCCTGTTTTGCTGCACAGAAAAATCCTTAGTAGTAGGATTTATCCTACTACTACACCTATCTAGTAGTGCTTAGTTACTAAATCCTTTTTGGAGTGTGGAGGCAGCTGTGATGTCATTTTTGATGGGAGCAACTGATTTAGAAATTCAGAAAAGATGGATATCACTGTGACGTGAATGTTCCCTCCTGTTGTGCTGCTATCTCAAACAGAGAATCCCTAGACTGCTTTTCAATATTGCTGATGTCCCACCTGCATGTCTGAGTAGATGTCATTAAAAATCAGACTTGCAAGAAACATTGGACAGTATCTATCCATGGAAAACTCATAGAACCTGAGTGGTTTTAATGTTCATCAGAATATTTCTGTGAAAATTCGTAGGATGGCAGGGAAAGCATTGACTGATCACAGAAAACAGATATGAGACAAATGCATGACAGCATTTATGTGTTTTTTTTTTAGGGAAAAGGTGTTAAGGATCCAGCTGAGAACCATACTGACATATCTATATTTACATATTTTTTTTAAAAAAAGCTGGATGGTAAATTTTAAGTCTGTGTTGTCCAGTCTGTAAAACAGTACAAGAACAGGATCTGACTGGTGGTACAGGGCTAGGTCCATTTGGATTCAACATTTAGAGAGTGAAAGAGAAGCAATCAGGTGTCAAAAGACAACAGTAGGTTAGATTACCATGAAAAGACGTTCTTGCCAGCCACTGGGGACTTCTTTGCTCCTTAGAATGAAATGCAGCTGTTCAGGCTTTAGGACAGAAAAGAAACTGCAAGAAAAGATTGATCTGGACACAAATCCCTGGTGGGGACTGGTGAGGATAGGAGTCTGGAGAGTAACAGTGCTGCACTATAGCCAAGTTGGGGGCTGGGGGAAACATCCTCTACAGAAGGGTTCCAGGGATTGCTACTGAGGGGCTGAGACTGAAGATTTTGCCAGGGGTGGAAAGAAAAGTGGTTCATGCCCCTCAGACTAACTTCAGGAGCCTCACTCATGCCTGAGAGCATTAGTCTGTGTGCTGAGCTTTTCCGGCTGGAGACACGTTTATGGCTTTGACTTTTTCATGTTCATGCACTTTATTAAGCCATGATCGTATTTTATTGGGCTTTTATAAAAAGGCCCCTTAGGCCTAGCAAAATTCCAGCTTAACAGAAGAGGCTGAGATAGAGAGACATACAAGAAGGGAGAGACAAGAGAAGGAGCTCAAGAGAGACAAGTAAACATGGAAGGGCAGGCTGAGGGTATAGCAGAAATAAGCCCCCATAGAGAACTTATTGGGCAAAGCTGAAGATGAGGCAGTGCTGTGTCTAAGCAAGTATCTGATTTAGACACTTCAAATTATCCATCAGACTAAAAAGGCAAAAGTACACCTTGATTAACGCCCCCAGATCCTACTCAGCTAGACCCTGCTTGGGCCTGGAGCAGGATGCAATATCAATCCACTCTGCCAGCCGTCCCACCAGAGGCATCTTGTTAGCATTGCTGTGGCCAAGAAACAAGGGGGACTGCAATGCAACTAAAGATGACGGGGAAAGAAATGCATTTCTTTTTCCATCCAACCTAGGGAACTGAGAACTGCAGATTACTGAAACACCTTCCAAAAGTAGGAAAGGCTGTAACAGGAGAGGCTATCCCTCTGCATTCAAATGTCACCAATAGTAATGCTAGTGTCCCTAGTGGGATATGTGGTTGTGGGAGGGGGTATGCATTAATATCCACTGTGCTTAGAGAGGAGTTTCCCCTGTCCTGCAGAGTTTGGCAGCAGAGATTAAATTCCTTCTCCCTCATTTTGAGGTCCTGTAGTCCAAGTTTAGAGGAGCTGTGTAGTTCTCTAAAACACTCCTAGTCTTTCAGTGGCTCTGAAAGTATCTTTCAGCTCCTGTTGAGATCGCTGATGGGGCGTGGGTGCATCCCATGTCAGCAGGAGGTGACCTGTTCCCAGGGAGAGGAACACCAGAGCAGTGGGGTCACTGAAGCCAAACCCTGCAACACTGAATTTGCTCTTGTAACATTCCATGGAGCATTCACACCATTGTATATACCCGCCCTGAGCTCTTCCCAAGCCCCGGGGAACAAATAAGTTGTATCTTTTTTAAAGAGCAAACAAACAAAAAAGCAAACAAACCTAAAAGCTACAGCTTGCAATGTGTCAAAAACCAGGAGAGATCTGGCATGTAGATTTTGTCCCATGTTCTTCCTATAGCAGGAAATGTTAGAGGAAATATTCTGGTCCTCCAAAGAAGTAGGCCATGCTCCTTGCAGCACGGAAAGGCAGCCCCTCCAGCCCCCCCATGATCCCCAAGCCTTCGGTGCTGGGATCAGCATAAGGAAAGAAGCCAGAGAAAAAGTATGAGATTACCTCTCAGCAAAACCCTTTGGCCTGAATCACTGACATCTTTGATTTAAACAGTAATTTAAAACACGCATGATGAGAAGTCAGGGAAGGGATCCAGGAAGGCCTGGGGTCCAGCCAACCTGGCGTGTCTGCCAATTTGCTATGCAGAAGGTAGGTTTGCTAGGAAGGGGCAGGATCATCGCTGAAACCGGTCATGGGCTCAGCTAAGACACAAGACCCCTGTTCAGAAATGACCACTGATTGCCTGGCTGCACCTGTACTGCTTCGCTGGATGCCTACAGCTCTGGTATTTTGCTCAGCTGCTCTAAAGCAGTGTATAGAAGGATCTGGGGAAAATCCCACCATACTTTTTTTCAGCTGATCAGAAAGCCCTGCTGATGTGTGCCTTGTGGGTTCCTCTCCGGGCTGCTAAGCCAATGGTAGGTTCAGTGGTGTAGCTTGAGGGAGGCATGCAGCGGCAGAAGGAAACAGAATAAATCCGGATGAAGGAAAGGACAAAAGGAGCCCACCAGGACATGTATCTCAGGCAGCTTCTTTCCCCTCTTCTGTCTCTCCCAGATTGCTGGCTTTCCTGAGTGGCACTGCTGACACAAGGAGACATAAGAAAGCAGCGTAAATCCATTTTAACTGACGTGTCCTAATTGCTTGATGTCAAAGGAGGAAGTATATGACTTTAGATAGAGTCTTCTCAGGTTGAATGCTACTGCAAAATTGACTCAGGCCCATTGCCAGTGGGAGCCCAGATTTAGAAATATCAGTGGTTTCACTTTGGTAAATGGAGAGTAAGTTCTGATCCAGCTCTGCGTCCAGACTCTGTGGGTCTGGTCCACCACGAGTCTCTGGTGACTAATTGCCTGACGGGGTTAGATACCCGTAGGTTATTGTCACAAAAATTATCTTCTTCACTGCTAGGCAATTTCAGATTCTGTCTTGATACTGATTGTGTCACTTTTCCTCTCTCTCCTGGGTCAGGTTCAAGTTGGAAAATCATTTCTTGGAGAGGGGAGATAGAAGAAGAGTTCTCTCTGACTTTGAATCAGACTCAGTGATCATAAATCCTCCAGGGCCTGAAACCTAACAAGAGAATAAAGCAGGAAGCTCTGTCTCTCTTAGATCAAAGGGAGAAAAAAATTTGAGATGTAAAGGAGACAAAACGTGCTGCAGGGTATGTGAAAATCAGAACTCCCATGCATCTTGCTGAAGGCTGCCAAAATAGGGTTCTCCACAGCCATCCCATACCTACACAATACAGCAATGGGAGTGATTTTAGATAAGATCAGGCCCAGAGAGAGCATGCCCAGCTCTGTTTTTTCCAGCAGAGCAATATGGAAACCCAGTGCTGGGAAACCGTTTTTCCTTGCCAGGACGGAGGCAGGGAGTTCCGTGCAACCATTAAGGAGCCTCCGCTCCCACGCGTCCTCCCACTTACTGATACCCTGCCAGGATGGCAAAGGAGGAATTGATTTACATGCAGTAAGTCTTATTTGACTTATAGACTTATAGATAAATAAATAAATAGATTTAAAAAATAGATAAAGTGTGCCCTTCCTACCTTGCTCAGCTAAAGAAAGAGAGAGTGACTGGCATCAAATTCAGAAGGAAGTCAACTGCAGATGCGCAGAGCTGGGCATTGGGTGCTGACAGCACTGGTAAACATGATATTTATTCACTAGGAGAGAATTTTGGACTGCTCTTTGTGACGTCTGTCACTCACTGTCTCCTGTTCTCGCTCATGAAATCTCTGTGCTGCGTGAGCTCACCAAGGTCAGACAGCACTGGATACATCCAGTTTGAGTTTCCCCAATGTTTTAGTCCCCGTTTTGATGCATTCGTTCCTAAAAGGGTTCATATTCACTACAGAAAGATATCCCCTTGGCTGAATGCAATCCCCAGCAGTCATTTTGCTTCCATGTTTGCCTGTGCTGGTGGTACTCCAGTTCTCCAGCCTTTTGTCAGAAGTCCTCTGCAAATGTCAGACTGAAAGTCCATTCAGCTGAGCAGGTTCTTCTGCAGTGGTCAGTGGCAAATTGCCTAGGGAAAAAGCATAAGAAAGAAAGTTACAGCGCTAGCCATTCTCTAGCTGGGACCTCCCAACTCCTATTAACCAGCTCCTTAAAGGACTTGACGAGAAGGCTGCCCTGTAGACCACTGTGTTTAACAGGCACCATCCTCAGCAAATCCTCTTCTGCTTCTGGTGTCCTCAGCATTCAGTGGCAAAGGAACTTCCAATGGAAAGTGTACATAATGTGAAAAAACACCACTATGCTTTCAAGCAGCTCCTTTGAGCTTCCCCAGACTGACCTTCCTGTTTGGGAGTTGCTGTCCCACAGCCATGCACCATTCCTTCCTCCTTTGTCATGTCCTCAGCTGCCCGCACACCTGCAAAAATGTAGAGAACAGGTCTGTAATGCATGTTTTGTTCTCATGAATTCTAATAAGCAGAGATCTAGCCATTTCTTTAGCCCATCTACTACTGGGAATTCAGGAGTGAGCTCAGTGTCCGGAATTGCCTGGGGACCCAAACGCATGACAGCAAAGAGGGTCTCTCTTTGCCTGCTCTCCGCAGGCATTCATCTTCCTCTCTATTCAAATAAAACCACTCTTTTCCTCTGTGTGCCACCAGTAGCAGAACTAAGCCACCCAAGTGAACAGTTGTTTTTCTCTTTGTCACAGAAGTTGCTCAAGTGATGTTTCAACAGAGCTAAATTCATCCTTGTCCTGCTACCAGGCTCCCACGGGGGGTAAGACAAGGGATGGGGATGGAGAAGAGTCAGGATCAGGAGATTTCCATGTACCATCTAGTTCAGTTTAACAGAATGGCCAACAGCAAACCACAGCTGGAATAAAACTGAGGGCAGTTCTAGTTGCTTTAACATCTCCTGTGGGGGCCACACAGGCTTCCCTAACCTTCAGAGAAAGAGGAAAAAATATTCTCTACTGTCTGTTCTTATGCCAGCATTTTCTTGCCTTCTCCCAGAGCAGCAGACATGTTGCTCTTTAACCCCAGTGTAGGATAGGAGCTAAAGCTCAGGTTTTCTGCACCCAGGAATGTTCCAGAATTGCCACAAGAGCAAAATATTAATTTAAAAAATGCAAAAAAAAAAAATTGGATACTAAAACTGGAGCTGAAAATTATCTATTCAACAGAGATACACAGCTTCAGCTACCTGTAGCTTTCTTTGTCTCATACTATAAACCTTGACCTCTCTCTCTTTGCTAATATCTCTTCCCCTCCTCCCCCAGAGGCTCTTTCCTCAAATTGTCTAAACAGCTGACGTGGAGACATTAAACCAAGAGCAAGTGTTTCCCACATGTGTGCAGCTGAAAACGGTGAACTGCAGTTTCAGACCTGAAGAAGGGCCGGTGAGCCTGAAAGTGCATCTGTTTTTCTAACTCTCCTAGTTAGTCTAAGGAGAGATATTCCCTCTCTTAGAAAAAGGCACTTCTAATAAAAATAATTCATTCCACCTCCGAGCAAAACCTCAAAATGTCCAAATTTGCTGGAAGTGGGTTTCTGACCTTTTGACGTGAAAGATGAGCTGGCATGCTTCCCTGGGAAACCTTGCTTTCAGGCGGATGGTTTGACAAAGCCAACCTGTTCCCGCAGAACCTCTGCAATCTGGCCGATGGTGTTTCCAGCCAAAACCCCCCTCCTGCCCCACTCCAGCCCTCTCTGTTACAGCCGGAGAAGAAAGCATTACTGAAACAGAAGGAACCCTTCTTGCTTTCAGAGTGGAAATGAAACCGACATTAGCCTATTTACAGAGGATCTTCATGTGAAGGCTTAGGCCAAGAGCAAATGCCAAACAGGCCTGGGGTTAGCTTTTCCAAGCAGCAAAATAGCTGTAAACGTGGGCCTAAAAGAAAGAAAAAAAAAAAAAAAAGAAGAAGAAGCAGAGACAGAGAGAAAGAAAAGAAGGCAAATTAAAAAAAAAACACAACACACGCAGGTGCTATTTCAGCAGAGTTCCCGACTCAGCAACTTTCTTTCAAAGCTTTCAAGTACCACTGTTTGCTGAGTTGCTCTGGGCTCGGCTGTAAGGCAGGCCAGAAAGTACATGTACGGGCCATTATTGCTGAGCTGGCTCTGAATGTCTTCTAACCATGTTTGGATGCTGTTGCATTGTCTGAGCCTTCTGGCATGCTCCCAAGGGGGCTTCTTGTTTGCACTGCCACATCTGTTTGAAATTCTGGCACATCTCAGCCTGAGAAATATGGTTTGTGGTGTCATAGCAACCACTTTGTCTTGATCTGACAGGCAAGGCAAGGTTATGGAGGCCTGGAAGTGCTGCTTGCAGATCTGATTACAATGGCTAGAAAGCTCCTGAGGCTACAGATCAAATGTATAACCTGTGATTTTAGGTGGGGTTTTTTTTTGGCTTGCTATCTCCCACCCTACTGTGCCTTAAATCACCGTACTTGTGGCAGTGGGTTAGTTCAGGAGTGTGGATGACACCATCAGACCTGCTTTTGAAACTTCAGAGATGTCCAGGTTGGACTTCTGTTGCTGAGCTGCAAAATGCAAAGATATCACAGCTCCTCCAACAAAAAAACATCTTGGGTACTAGGGGATCTGGACAGAAGTTTGCCTTTCTGTTCCAGTGACAAGAACATTAAGTTATCTAAGGGAGACCTGCTGAGCACATCCGTCCTTTGCCTGAACAGGAGTGCAAGGTGGAAGGTGCTGTGTGTGCTTCTCCAGCAACTCTTTCTTGGAGCAATGTGGACAGAGCCACCAGATTTGTCCTCGAGTGTCTTCAGTGCAATCTGCAGTGAAGCAAAGATCCCAAAACTTTGACCAGGATATAGATGGGGAATTCAGTTAATCACTATCATTGTTAATGAGTCAAAGAATCCTCTACCTTTGGGCTGGGCAGCATTGCTAATTAGCACGCAGTCATCAGTATAAAATGTGCTTGCTGGGTCTCCTAGCGGAAGCCACGCAAATTGGTCCTTTCTCAGTTGCTCCATGCCCTGTGCAATGTAACTACGGCCAGGGAGCAGAGGCCAGGCTCTCCTGCCAGTGCTCCCGCCTGTGACACTGCTATCCTGCTGCGTCAGCAGGAATGTAAACGTCTGGCAAAGACAAAGGGAACGAAGCCACCTGAATCTTTTCCCCTGGAAAGGAGCCTGGCAGGAACCACAGGAATGTTCCTCGAAGCAAACGGTACCGAAGAGAAACCGAAAAGGATTAAATCCTTGACACCAGTGTCTGGCTTCAGGCTTCAGTCGTTGCAGAAAAGGCATTGCAGGGGGTTACGAAAGGAGAGCTGAGCACCAAGAGGTGTCTCTGAATGTTGGTGCTGTTGGGATGCGTGGGTGATTTCCCCCAGCGGAAGCACCTAGTCTTCCTGAAGAGACCAGCTGCCAAGTATGACTTTCCTCCGCACCCCTGGAGGTGTACAAATGATGGCTGAGCTCTGTGGATTTGAACAGTAGTAGGCTGATCTGAAAGCAGAGCATTTGTTGTATAACTGACAAGTAGGTCAGAGCCAGGTTATCCCCAAGAAATGGACTTGGCTTGGCAAAGAGGAGTGAGTATTTGCAGGGCTGTTAAAAACTTGTGCTTCCCCAAAGAAAAGAATTAGCAAGCAGGGAAAGAATGACAGTGGATCCAATTGAAAACACATGCCAAGGCAAAAAAGAGAGAAAAAAGAAAAATATCTTAAAAATATACAGTGGGAGAACCCAGACTTACTTGCCATAAATGAGGAGGCAATCATGGTGCAACACAGGTGTCCAGGCCCGGAGGGAAGGCAGAGGAGAGGGCAGCCAGGCAGCAAAGAGAAGAATTACAGACTCCATTGAGGGTATCGGCACTTATTTTGGGATAGGAGTCCAACTTTGCTATGAGGACTCCATCTGGAGGCATGCCATGGAGGAAACTCAGAGGAGATATTGGCTATCACTACCCACAAGGGTGTGAGGAGCTGGAGTCTCTTACCAGCTCTGACGCCAGCCTGTGGGGTAGAGCACACCCCAATAATCCCGTGCCTCAGTTTCCCCACTGAGATTCTCCCCTGACAATAATGCTGCTGGTCAACTTTGTCAGATGTTCTGAGAGCTCTGTAGAGAAAGCAAATGTAACAGTAGGAAAGGTAGCATTTTGGATATGCTAAAATAGCTAACTAGCATTGAGATCTTCCTTTATGAAATTCTTTGCTCAAGAGGCACCACCCTCTGATCGGATCATCCCATAGACTTTGCAAAGCCACCAGACAGTCAGTTATGGGTACAAATGTGCCCACTGAGGAGTGATGGTTGTATGCATTTGTTTAAAAAATGCAAAAGTTTCCCAAACTAAGTCCAAACCAAATCATTCTCCAAGGACTTGGCAAAACAAAGACCCAACAAATGTTATGGCATGGATTGTTTGCTTTCCCTCCTTTTTCCTCTGTTTTATGTCACACTTCCCTATCAACGTGTTGTTTCAAAATCAAATGATAGCCATTTGGGAGCAAGGACTTCTGATGTCCTGGTGTCTCCTGCTGAATCATCACCAAAACTTACCCCTTGAGCTTGGCTGGGGCTTCTGTAAGTTCTTCTTCCTTCTTCTACAAAGGGTTGCAAGGAAACTATGAGCGTATCCTAGGTTACTTAGCTGGGGCTTGTGCCTGGGACAACCCAATCTAATGGCAAGCCTTCCCCTGAGAGGGGTGGTCCCCCCTCTGCACTTGAGATGGCTTACACAGGTTGTGGAATAACAGTGTTCTAAGTGAAGAAAGTTAAGATGAAATGACAGTAGTACTGTGAACAAATATGGCAGTGGCTGTGAGATGAGAGTGAGGAACTGGTAGGTGTTGGGTGAGCTCTGCCAGACAGCATGGGACAAAGAAAGTCTCAGAGCTGTCATTGCTTTGATGAATGAATGCTCACCTCAATAAGGAGATGAATGCAGAGAAAGTGGAGGAAGAAGAGGATTTTGGATCGGAAAAAGCCCCGCCCATCCATTGGTTCAGTTGGATGCAATACAGGACTTACCCACCCAACTTTATTTTAGCTGTCTGTGATGTGGAGGTTGCCATCTGAACTATTGTTTCCAGTCACATGTAGGGAGGAAAAACGGGCACTTTCAGATGCAATTTATCTGTATGAATGTAGACGCTTTTTGATGTGGTGATCCATGCACAAGTCTCTGCTGACTCCACTGGTTACATCCCAATGGGCTGTAGAAAACATTTAACGTGATTAATTGAGATGGGCCTGTCATCACCACGTCAGATGAGTCCCGTCCAAATTCTGTCAGTCCTTGGGCTGTGAGCTGGTGCCATCCCACAACCAGCTGGGATTGTAGCTTAGGCCAGAACTGTGATGGAGCTGTAGGATGCCCTGCACTGCCATTAGGGCAGAGCTACAGCAAGGATGGAGGGAGAGGGGTGTGGCCAAAAAAGAAGGTAAATAAGACCCTTGACTCTGCCTGTCAGTGCTGTCATCAGAGAAGAGTTGCAATTCTGAGCCAGAAGGAATTTCTGGGGGCTGGACGTAGCTTAGGGTAGCACAGTGCTCTGGGGTGAGCTGTGAATGAAAGAGGAATCAAGCTGGTTATGCCTTAGGGATTAGGTATCTCACAAATGAGCTGGTTAAGATAATTTTTTCTTCTGAACTTACCTGACATCAGCCACTCTCAAGATACTTGCGAGGTACTTGGCTAGAAAAAGTACAGGTGTGTTCCAGTGCAGCTGTGCTTATTCTGCTCAGTTAGGAGCTTGGAAGGGTTATTACCTCTTGCAAGAAGAAAGCCATTTGCTCTGGGACAGGAGAGATTGATGGAAGGTAGGAGGGGTTTGACCCAGAGGGCTTGTATGGTCTAAACTGAGCTGGGAGCCAGCAGGATTGTGGGTTTTCCAAGCTGACTCAGCTTTTGACCTCTGGCAAATCATTGACCAGAGTCAGAGCAGCTGGAAAGTTGAGTAAAACTTAGTCTGGCAGGAAAAGTAAAGATGGTGCATTGAGCTGATCTGTCATCCTTCTGTATTTGGGCAAATTTTGATTTAAAGATACACACGCACTGAACTGAGATACCTTACTCATCGAATTGAGTGACTTTGGATCAGCCCTTCTGTTGCTGCACTGGAGTAACATAACAAAAGAATGGGAGATGAACTGTGATTGATTCTATGATCAAGACATTTGACAGATTTGTTTTTTAACTATCCAGTTAGATTTCTCATGGGGAGGTAGAAGAGATTCTAAAGAGAATTTGAAAAAAATAATTTAACTTTCTTTCTTTTAATTAGGTTTCAGAAAGGAGTGTTCTATTAAGGAGGGAAGGGGGTGGAGGAGCAGCAGTGGGAATGAAGCAAGGACAGGGATTCCACATCTGGTGTTGTTGATGATTTCTTACATGGATTGGGGCAGGATGCCCAGTCTCTTCCTGTTCCCGTGTTCCAGGTGTAAAATAAGGCAACCATATTTGCTTGGAAACGTTTTGAGACTGTCCATTCGCACATACATTGTAATGTAACCCAGCTAATCCATGAAGTCAAATCATGTGTATGCTCTAAGGCCATTGCAAAGGGAATCTAAAGCTCTAGAGACCTCTGTATGGAAGATAAGAATTTCTTCTCCCCTAATTTTTCTTCTCATAAACACTGCACAAACAAGAATGAAAACTTGGCCTTCCTACAGCCATATTTCCCCTGTTGTCTTCCAACTTTAAGTGAAGGGTTGCATCAGCTTTGGTTCATTCTCTTGCCTTGGATTATACAGGAATGCCAGGTACAGAAAGACATCTGTGTACCTCACTAAGCGATGTGGTCTTGAACAGTGCTGAGTTCTCCTTCCTGCTGCTCCTCACATGAAGTCCAGTGGTGTTGAATGTGAGAAGTTATGTTTGTCTGAAAACCAAGATAACTCCCAATTTGTGTTGATCATCCACAGGCTGTGGAATGGGACTCACAGTTATTCAGTGGAACTGTATTGAACAGCAAAGGTATAGTGTTTCCAATTAAGAGGTCTGATAGTAAAAGAAGATTCATGGAAGACATGGGAAATTAACAGAAAAATGCTGATCCAAGAATTTTCAGGGCACTGACCCAGGGAGACAGACATCTTCAGGCTCACTCGCTTTCACCAGGTTCCCTAACCACATGGCATTCATTAGGAAGCCCTGAAAGCAAGTATTTGGCCCATAAATGTGGTACTGCCTTCCCTTCTTCACTGACCCTTCAAACAGTTAACAACACTCTGTATCTTCCCTGCAGCAGAAGCAATTCCCAGACATTGAAGCATTTCCATTGCAAAACACAGCTTGGGATTCTGGACTCGGTTATTTGTGTGGAAGATGTAGACAAAATGAAAGTGTAGCAAACTCATACCAGATTGGATCCACTTCAGAAGCTGCCAAACAGCTGCCAGTGCTCTTGGGTCAGGAGAGCTTGCCAGGCTGTTCCCTGGGGCAGGGGGCATGCTTTAAAGGGGGAACCTGGGATCTGGAGATGAACTGTACAGCCAGCCTGGAACAGAATATGCTGTCTACTGCATTTTCTCACCCGCAAGTATATAAGCATGCCCCCTATGCCTCTTTGCACGCTGAAAAGCAGCTGATCTAGAGCACATCCACAGCAAAAACGCCATTGGGCAATTAGCTGCAGCTTCACTTCAGATAAAAGAATATACAGAAGTTAGGGACTTAAGGAAGAAAAAGAGAAAAAAGAACAGAAAGAAAGAAAAGTTTGTGGAATGCCATGTAGCTTAATGCCCTGCCAAAGGATGTCCAGTTCTTTACCTCTGGGTCACCCCTTTCAGTCCCACCCTGCTTAGAAACATTGGAGAGTGAGTGGAAGCTGGTCTCTGGTAGTCTGGGAAGAAGGAAGGTCCTACTAGCCTAGGTGGACATGCTTACTACCTCACTAAGGTAGATGCTGGCTGTAAAAGTAACCCTTGGCAAGCACCTGAGATGTCCAGTCAGTTGGAGGTCTTCAGCTACAGCATGGGACTTTTGTCTTGCTTCTGTCTTAAAAAACAGAAAAAAAAGAAAAAAGAAAAAAAAAAAGAGTGAGCGAGATCTCTAGCTCAGGCAGTTTGGCACATTTCACCAGCCTGAAAAGAGTTAAAAAGAAAGAAAAAAACAAACAAGTTGAGTGGGATACCGAGGTTCAAAACCCTTTGCAAAGAAACATTTAAAAAAGAGGGGAACTTTACTGGCTGGATTTAGATCTGAAAAGTATTTTGTTTTGTTGTTAATACGTACAAAAGACAGGGAAACGTCTTCCTCTATGCAGGGATTTATGAGAACTCAGCTTGCAAATCTGTCCATTCAGAAAGGTACAAACCCTTCCATATGTTATTAGTAACATATGACATCTTCCCCTGGTCTCACATTTGTGTGAAAGGGAGCACTCCCTCCGTTATCAGAGAGTAAGCAGAGACAACAGAAAAGAAATCCAACAAAAGTGAGATTAAGTTGGTAACTGCAATGCAAAGGGGGTTGGAAAGAACTTTCTCTGGGGCTGCTTGAATTTTTCCATCAGAATATTTTTCAGTGGAAAATTTGCCTTTTAATAAAAGGAAAATTGTTTTGTGCTAGGTTATAACCAATCTCTCAATAAGGCTTCAGAGTGTGGCACAAGGCCTGGAGATTCAGCTGGGAAATCTGCAGACAGTGTCTCCTAGAGGCTGTCCCTGCAGAGCTTTGTGACCCCATCTTGCTCTAGTGGCTGTGCTAGCCGTGTGAACAGCGTTTCTCACAAAGCACCATGGTGATATGACTTCCATGGAGCGTGGCATTGTCTCAGCAAGAGGGGACCATGCTGCACCATGAGAGATGTGGGCAAGTCAGAAATGTCAGCTCACAGGGAAGGACGGGGACAGAAAGCATACCAGCTACAACTCCCATGGGGGAGCATTTCTGAACTGAAATGGAGGGCTCTTGGCCAAACTTTTTCATTGTTTGGTGAAATCTCAACATTTTCCAAGGGAAAAGAAAACAAAAACACAATAATAACAATAATAAAAAAAGAACAATTTTCAGCCCAGCTTTATCCAGTCATGGTTTGAGAAACCCCAAGGACTGCATTTCTATTAAGACAATTCTTCCAGGGACCCAGAGAAATTGAGGGTGGGAACCACATATTGCTTGGGACTAATCAGATCATTAGACTAGGGCCACAGGAGAGGTCAGGGAAGCCCATGCATGTGTAGTTTAGGCTTGAACTGGATTAGTAAGTGTCAAACAATGTCAAACCACATAAGGCAGGGGCAGCCAAAAACTTACAATGGACAAGTCAATATATTTGTGTTTAAGGCAGAGATGTATGGTTGTTCTGGCAAAGCCCAGTATGAAGAATGAGATAGTGAGTGTCTTGATATTAGATTAACTCATAATTTTTGGATCCCCTTAGATCCTGCTGTCTCTGAGAGACTTTCTTCTCTCTCTTGCCCTAGAACGTCCTTGTTAAATTACCTATTTCAAGAGCCGAGCAGGTCTTGAGCATGAACAGTTAACACTGCAAGTCCTCAGCAAGGCAAGAGTGACCAAGAGAGAAATGAAGGGAGAGGGATTTGTGTCTGTAAACTGCAAAGAGATACAATACTCACTTTGCGCTTACACTCAGTTTCAAGTTTCTGTTGAACAGCATCTGATACCTCCCATTTTCCACATGTGAATTAGCCGGACAACAGACAGACAATAGAGACAAATTGGCTAAGTCAGCAAACATGTTCAATAGCAGTGAGCTGGCCACAGGAGGGAGGGGATACATTGAGGAAGGCTTTACTAGTAAGTGATCCTTCCTTGGTTTACTTACCTGTGTTCCAGGTAAGCTTGGGAACAGAAAATTGAAGGCACTGCCCTGGGAATTCTTCACAAGAGATTCTATAGCCATATACGATTACACCTGCACTATGCCATTTCAGTCTTCTTGGGCTGGGTCTGTATTGTGGTGTAATTTCCTTCAGAGTTGGTAGGTAATGAGCTTGTGATGTTGTTGTCAATGTTACTTGCGGTGCTGAAGGAAAATTCTTTCTTTCTCTCTCTTCCTATGCTAAGAGAAATCAAAGCAGATCAATTTGTGTCCAGTGTCAAGGTCAAGACAAAAGGGTCCCTATCAGAATCCATCACCTGAAACAAAGTTTTGCCAAAAGTTGTGTTATTTTCAGGCTTGATGCTAAGACTTGGGAGTTATGCCAAGAGTGATGTAAGTGATAAAGTTCCCTTTAACTCTTCCCCCCAAAGCAAATGTGTGAAGTGTCTTCTGGATGGTTATTCTCAAGAGACTTTTAGTCTCATGACTGACAAAAGAAAAGGTGGAGGGGTAATGTTAGGCGTTTGAAAGACTTTCCACCCAGCGTGTCAGAAAAAGGAAAAGCACACCCTTGATAGCGTAATCTGGGGAAAAGGATGGGAATGGAGCCAAATCACAGGGAAGAGTAAATGTATATTTATGCCTTTAGTATCCTACAAGGTTTTGGTATTTTGTTGGCATTTTCTGGCTGGTGATGATGAGATTCATTAGTGATGGACATGCTAGATATAACTGAAAGGGAGGGATTCATGTAGTCAACATACAGACAAATTTATTCTGTGTGAAATACAACTAGAGACCTTGAAATCTTGATATTTTTTGATATGAGGTAATACTCATAAGACAGTTCCTCATTGCAGAGGTCCCTAATTGCGCAAAGTCAGGATCTCAAAGATAAAGGGCAGCCAGAAAAAAAGTACTGACAGCTGTTTAAGCAGAAAACCCTCATCTCCATCTCTGGAAGTCCTAAAGCTGCAGACTGGTGGGAGAATAAAACACTCCCTGTTCACCCTGTTCATAATCTTTCCCCTTGGCATCTGTTTTAGCCACTTTCAGCACTGGTGTTATGAAATAGAAGGACGCAGTCTGACATGGGTTGTCTGTTCATACCTTCCTGCAACACAAAACCCCCACTGTGCTGTTTGGAGCAAACCGCCATATATGAAAACAAGAGTTTCTTTAGAAACATGCTAACCAGCCACGAGCGTAGAAGAACCACGAAACAGTCAAGACCAGTTAGACCTCCCTCTCCAGTCTGTTCTTAGAGGAAAGCAGATGATAATGCTATATGGTCTCCACTCCAGATCTCATCTCCATTGTGCTGTTAACACACTAAAAAAAAGTATAATGTTTTCCTCGTGTCTTTAGGGAGACTCCTCAGCAGAGTAGTTGTCACCATAAGGCACATTTTTTTCATCATTACTTCCTTTCTCCCTCTACTAGCTCTCTGTCCTTACAGTAGTTTAAAGCTTCTCTCTTCTTTGCTTCAACTGTTGAACTCAGAGGAGGAACCTTATCCAGCACAGTTGTCACTGAATGGCATTGAGATCCTCCCTCTCTAAGGATACAGCTAAAGGCAGGACTGCAGCTCATGTTGAACAGACTTGAAACTGAATCAAGCTCATTGGGATCCTGCTTTGCAGGATATCTATCAAACTTTCTGGCCCACTTCTACAGCCTGAGCTCGCAGATGAAACTCCTTACATCACACAGGTATTCCCCTCAGGAATAAAGCTAATTCAGATGTGACTTCCAAAGCCACAGTCACCACCAGATTGCAGTGGGGATGTCCTCTCCAAAATGCAACTCAGCACAAGGAAGCTGGGGCATCCATACAATGGAGTGAAATGTCCTCCCTATTCCAATTCATGCCTGAATAAGCTGACCTAAAATTTTCTGACCCCAGCAGAAGTGTAGGGTAGATGCCTTCCAAGCCTCAATAATTGGCAAGCAGTACAGCCATAGGAGAAAAAGCAGTTCAAGAGCCTGTTGGCATTTCTTGAGCTGACTAAGCTCAATATTGTCAGTTCTGTTGAACTCCCCTGCCTGTCCATCTGCATCGACTGATTGTCTCTTACCTCAGACAACATGAACCCCGAAATATTGCAGCTTGTTTGGCTTCAAGGTAATAACATTTCTTTGGGAGCACGTATCCTGCTTGGGAAGGAACTTCTTCGTCCAGTTTCCTAAGGAAACAAGGCTTGAGCAATTGTGTTGTCTGTATTTCTATGTACCTCCAAACAACTGTCAAACCTGTTGGCCAAGTGATAGAATTCCTAGAGATTTTCTGAGATATAAGTAAAAATAAGCAACCAGAGAGAGAAAGAGAGAGATATATGGTAGCACAAGTACATGTCTTTGAATTAGAGTCCTGAGAACAGGAAAAGTTTCAAACAGAGGTCTTCATTAATCATGAGACACAAATCAGTGGGAAACCAAGCATCAGTAGTACTACGTGAACAGTTTGTTTGTCCAGTGTTTCTTCCTTGCTTTTTCTTTTTCGGTTTGAATTTTTACACCACCTAGCATGGTGGTGTACAGAAATACACTTGTAATAACACAACAGGAGACTTGGCATGCAGGAGGGATCATGAAGAGGGAAGAAACTGTCCTAGCAGGCAGCTTCTTCATTTCACATCAGCTTCTAATGTCAGGCCAATTCAGGGTGGAGGGGTGAGGGAGCAGAAAGTGAAAAGAAAAAAAGAAAGAAAAAAAGAAGATCCCAAAACCCCAACAACAAAATCTTCAGACAAACTAAGAAAACAACAGCATATCCAGAGACTGCTTGCTCCTCAGCTGAAGGGCCAGCTCTGTCTCATGTCCCAGACTCATGTCGCCTCTGAGGCTGAAATACTGATTCCTTATTCTGAAGATTGAGTCTTTTGGGCTTTGGTAATATTTTCCGGCCTTTCTAAGGTGTCTGCTTTAATGAATAAGGAAATAAGAAGACAGACTGACTCCATGGGCTGGGAGATTGGTTACCACTTACTTCATAGTGACTATCCAGACAGAATGAGAAGAAATGAAGCAGGGACTAATTGACCCAGATTGCCTTTGTAAACAAAAATGGGAGGGATCAGGTAACGATTTCCCAAGCGTTGTCCAAGGAAGAGGCGTAACCAGGCAGACAGTATGAACAGCACACACTAGGGCTCAAAACCCTTCTTCAAAATCCCCTTACCCTTCTGCTTTTTCTCTACTCTGCTTCAGCAGCTCCATCCTTCCTGCTCCCACCTTCCCTGAGAACCCCTCGGTTTTAACTTTGTGCACTGCTGAAGGATGTCATGCATACCAAGGGCAAAACAGCCCCCAGAGTCTGGACTCCAAAATGCTTCCACAAACCTTGCCTTACACAGATTCATTCAACTCGGTTACTTCCCACTTCTTTTATTTTCTTTTTAATCCTGTTTCTCCCTTCTATCCCTTACCCCCCTCCCTCTCCCTCTCACATTTATCCCTTAATCAAATCGCTATATGCTCTTCTCAGCGATTCTTCTCTAAATCCCTCAGGCGGGTTAGAAGCCCCCTGAGGAAAGATCTCTTTTTGGCAACTGAGTTGAGATAGGAAAGAGGTCCTTGACAGAAGCATATTCCATCCCAGAAAGTTTTTAATCCTTCCAGATGCTTTGTCACAAACTGTGCTTTTATGCCGGTGCACTTTTAAAGGCAGCCAGGATATGTGCAGAGGTCAGATCTCAGAGCTGGGCTGGAAGACTCTAAATTGCTCTCGCCCTTAATTCTTGTGCTTTAAAACCACTCTGAAGTTTAAATAAATGGATTAGAAATGAGTTAAAGAGCAGGGTGCTTAATGCTTCTGCTCAAATCTATAGCCTCAAGCCATGGCACTTTGGGCGGTGAGATCCTGTTAAAACTCACCCGCTCAGCACGGTCTGAACAAGTCGAGGCTTGGATGCAGATGTCTGGGGAGAAGCAAGGTGAGAGAGACCAGAGAGGTGGACCTGGTCCTTCTGCATCACCACAAAAGCAAGCCCCAAGGCCATGAAAAGGGCAGTGAAGAACATGCTGGGCCGTCTTTTGGGGAAGGCATCAACACCACGGCTATTTGCCATTAATACTGAAGTTCCAACATCATATATTTATTTTATTTTCTTTTGGTTTAGGACTCATGATTTCCAGACTTGTTTCCAGCTGGGGAAAAGGGGGAGCAATGATAATGTGGTGGGCTAGATCGTCTCAGCAGAGTCAGCTGCCTTGAAAGCCTGTTCTGCTTCCCGTTGTTTATTATTGTTGGATGGCGATAGCACAGCTGCTTTGTTACATCTTAGAGGTAGCTGCACTTTCAGGGCTGGATGAAACGATGGCTGTAAATGCCAGTTTGGCAGCTCTTCTGGCCCTCCTTGGGCCAGGCCCTTACCCCCTGTCTCTCGTAAGGCTTTGTTCTGCGAGAGAAGAGATTTTTGCATTTTGTAGCTGCTATTAAAAGAAGTTTCTCAACCTTTTAGGATAATCCCTGTTTAAAGAGTAGGAGTTGAGTCAACAAGAGAGTAAACCACTTGTAGAGCCACAGGACAAGCCTGCTTGTTTATTAGTGAGTTTCTTGCTATCGCTCAACTCTGCCCTACCTAAGTGCAGAATCCCTACTCATGACCTCTTTTTTTTGCAATATGAGTCCAAAGATATTTATTCCCAGTTTATACTGAGACATCAGGAGGTGAAAGGAACCCAGCCACAGTGACCCAGATAAGACTGCAGAAGGAGGCACTGATAGTTAAAATCCTGAATTTTGGATGACCAGCATACACCTCATCACACGCGTAAGAACAGCCCAACTATGGGAAGTGGATAGAGAACTGGCTGAATGGCAGAACTCAGAGGGTTGTCATCAGCGGCGCTGAGTCTAGTTGGAGGCTGGTAACAAGTGGTGTCCCCCAGGGGTCAGTACTGGGCCCAGTCTTGTTTAACTTC
>Ga0065711_1003921_pt1 | contig 50175 bp, 50 predicted proteins | sample Hoacrofraction12_FD_59098 | JGI IMG/M metagenome (GOLD analysis project Ga0065711, IMG submission 59098) | Hoatzin crop microbial communities from Cojedes, Venezuela - Epithelial fraction 12 v2 (version 2) | ecosystem: Host-associated > Birds > Digestive system > Esophagus > Crop | place... | reverse complement strand
AGAAAAATCTAATACAATCTTTTCTGTTTTCGTTTTTTTTTTTTTTGAATATTGTGATATAAGAAAATTAGGTGAATCAAAAATCAATAAAATATTATCACAAACTTATATTTTAATAAGCATTTATAAGAAAATTTAAATGATAATTGAAAGGAACGGAATAATATTGCTAATGAAATTTAATGAATGGTTGCTTGAAGAAAATAGGAATAAAACAATCTTTTTGACAAGAAACGTGTCTTTCGTGAATGACTTGATAAAGAAATATGAAAAAAGTGGTGTTATTGTCGAAAATGTTTCAGTAGTTTCGCTAGATCATATCGCTAAGGAAATAATAATAGCGGCTAGTATATATGATGACTATAGTAAAGATATCATCTCTAATAATGCGACAATATGGGTTTTAAAGGAATTGATTGATAATGATAGCCTACAGCTAACTTATTTTAGGACTCCTGAAGATAAATACGAAAAAATGTTTACTTTTGATACTGTTAAAGAGATATATCAAAAGATTTGCTTAATACGTGCAAATAAGTATTCAGCAAATGCAGAAGATGAAAAGAATGATCTTCAGCTGGCTGATTTAAGAAAAATCATTGATGTCTATGAAGATAAACTTAAAGCAAATAATTATATAGATGGAGTTGGCTTAATCAAAGATGTTCTTAATGTGGCTGATAAAAGAGAATTAAGCGAACTATTACCAGATTATATTTATACAGAGTTTGTATATCTTGATGAAGAATTTATAACCCTAACCAATGATGAACAAAATCTCATAAATACATTAGTAAATACATTTAAAGGCAAGAAAATTAATTTTGAAGAAAAGGATTATTTAAACAAGGAATATACATTTTTTAAAGGGTATGGTTTAGCTAATGAAATTAACTATGTAGTAAATGATATTTTAGAAAATAAATATAATTTTGGTGATGTAACAGTACTTTATACCTCTTCATCTATGGAGCCATATATTGAGGGAGCGTTTTGTGGCAGAAATATTCCGGTAAGTTTTATTAAAGGTAAAAGTGCTAGTGAAAATATTGTTGTTCAACTGATACGTAATATCATTGCCTGGGCTAATGATGATTTTTCTGAAGAAAAATTAGCGAATATTTTAGATAGTTCCCTGCTTAGAATAAAAAATAATGATGGAGAAAAGAATGAATATGTTGCTTCGTATAAATATTCTCCAGATAGATATATTAAAGGACCCGCAAAACGAAAGGAAAACAAATTCGTATTAGGGTGGGGATATTTAAGAAATTATGAATTTATTGAAAATGAGGAAAATGTAGAAACTACTGACAAGAATATTCTTAGTATGCATAATGAACTTTTAGAAATTTTCTCAAGTGAGTCAAAGAATAAACTAGATAAGTGTACATTAAACCTAATATATTCAAGAATTCTCGGTTTTGTAATAAACAATAAACCCAAAAGATCTAAAGAATTTAATTCAATTAAAGATTTGTTAAATGAATTTGGTAAAGAGTTAAGTTACTCTAATGAGGAATTTGAACTAACTGAAGCGTTAGATATTGTTGATAAACGTTTAGCTAATTCAAAAATTAGTCAGCCGGAAAATGGTAGTGTGGTCAGTGCTTTATTATTCCGAGACAAAGAAGTTATTAATCGAAATAATTTATATGTAGTTGGAATGTCTATGAAAGATTTTAGATCAAACATGACTCAATCGTCAGTTTTGTCTGATGAAAATATGGTTAAATATCTTTCTGATACATTCATTCCAACAGTTGAAGCTAAAGAAGAAAAGATAAAGGATGATCTTAAATTTATATTGGGTAACTTTAATGGTGAGAAAATAGTGATGGGATATTCATCATATGATGCTGAAACTCATAGTCAAAATAGTCCTTCTTTATTCTTAAAAGAAATTATAGAAGGAAAAGGAATTGATAAACCTGAAGAAATTACTGAATTTGTTTATGGAAACCCTAGCGAAAGTATTGCAGAGGATAAATATCAAAAGGGTAGTTTTGAAAGTAAAGATCCTTCTCAAATATTTAAAACTCAAAAAGTATCCAAGACAGCTCTTGAGGAATTTATGCGGTGTCCTCTTAAGTATGCCTATAATATAGTTCTAAATGTAAGAGAACACGATTGGAAAAATAAAGATAACACACGGTGGTTAAATTATACTGATAGAGGCACTTATTGCCACGATATATTAGATAAATACATTAATGCAGCATTTATAGCACGAGATATTAGTAATACTAAATTTGATGAAGACTATTTTGATGCTGTAATTAAGGAAGCTAACGAAAATATCCTTAAAGTATCTCCATATCCAGATAATGAAGGTAAAACCTTATCTATCCTAAAACAAAAAGAAGAATTACGTGATAAATGTAAGAAATATCTTGAACAAACAATTTTTGATATTAATAATGGTCGAACCCTTTGGACACCAGTGCTAACTGAATATAAATTTGATGAGGAAGATAATGTAAAACTAGAATTTAAAGATTATAAAAACGAAGATAATGAATTTGTATTAAATGGGCAAATTGATCGTACCGATTATTATATTAAGCACGATTCAAAGACAATCGAATTAAGACTTATTGATTATAAAACTGGTAAGGATTCAATTATAAGAAAAGAAAATGATACGGGATTATTAATCCAACATAATGTATATGAAATGGCATTAGAGAATGAATCAGTTTTAAAGACCATAAAGGAAAGAGTAGCAAGACTAGAAGAAAACGAAGAAATAAAACAATATCAAACAAAAGTAACTGAAGTTGCATACGTTTTTCCAATAGATGAAAATGCCCACGATTTAAATGTTCAAATGGAAGATCTTGATAAGAAAGAAAAAGGATTAAGAAGATTAAAAGGAATTATAAGTGTTGTAAAAAATGAAAATAGATATGTTCCACATATGGATTTGACAAGCGCCATTGAAGAGCTTGAAAAAGTAATAAATAACGATATGGAAAAAGTCGAACTGGAATTTTTAAAAAACGATATAGCAAAAGAATTTACAAAAAAAGGTAATCCTGTTTGCAAAAATTGTAAATATAAAGAGTTTTGTGGATATAAAGAGTAGCGGAGGAAGATATGGTAATTAATAATAAAATAGAAATTCAAAACAGAAATAAAGCAGAGTTCGATAAGAAAAACCTGTTCATCAAAGCTGGTGCTGGTGCTGGTAAAACAACCCTTTTATCCAAAAGAATCACAAATCTACTAAGTGAAGGTGAAAATCCAGAAACGTTTGCGGTAATAACTTATACAAAAACCGGTGCTAACGAACTTAAAGATAAAATAAGAAGTTCATTGTATGAAAAACTGAAGGAAGAAAATTTGCCAGGTGAAGTTAAACAAAATATAAATAATTCTTTAAATAAGCTTGATCTTATGCAGATTTCCACAATTCATGCGTTTCTTTTTAGAGTGTTGAAGGAATATTCTTTTCAATCTGGGCTTTCTTTAGATGCAGTTAAAATGGAAACTAAAGATGATGAAGAAAGAAAAGAATCTTTTATTAATTCATGGATAAAAGAACATACAGTCGAAATCTCGGGCCTATATCCTGATTGGCAAGTAAATAACACAAATTATCTTACAAGTGCGATTTCAAATACATTCATGACTCTTTCAAATGTAAGAGAAGAAATAGTTTTGAATTTTGTGGATGAAGATGCATATTTTGAAAGAAGATTTAAAGAATATGTAAGCAAATATTATACTAAAATGAAAAAATTTGCGGATGAGATGATAAATGACCCTCCAAAAACCAAAACTGGAAAAGATGCAGCATTAAATGGAGTTTCAATCACATTTAAAGAATACATTGATCAAATAGATGAAAAATCTTTATTAGGCACAAAAGAAGAAGCACAAGAAATAAATGAAAATATAATAAAACTTAAAGGCAAAACTTTTTATAAAAAATCAGATGCGTCAGAGCAACGAAACCAAGAATTAACTGATTTATATGAAAAGCTCTTTAATGAGCCATCTGATACAACTTTGTTTGATGAATATAATGATTATATTGATGCTAAAAGAGCAACAAAATTGATTGAGTCGATCTTACCGGCAATAAAGGAATACCAAGAAATCATTGATAATGATACGCTTCAAATTTCTGACGATGACACGCTATATAGGGCAAAGCTTCTTCTTGAAAATTATCCTTGGGTAAGAAAGGATCTTCAAGAAAGATATAAACACATTTATGTTGATGAATATCAGGATACTACAGCTACTCAACGCGATATCGTAATGTTACTTGGCAAAGATGTAGAAACTGGTCAAATGCGAACTGATTGTTTATTGTTTGTAGGTGACGCCCAACAATCTATTTTTAGATTCACTGGTGCCCAGGTGGAAATATTCAATGAAACAGAAAAAGAAATTGGAAAGCTATCTAAAGATGATGGTGAAATTATATACCTTGGCTATAATTTCCGCTCAAATAAAGAAATCATTGATTGGGTAAACGAAAGCTATGAAAAACTTATGCCTACTTATAGCAAGATGGAAACTAGTAGGGAAACAATTAATAAAAAAAGTCTTCATGGCGTATATGTATTTGAGGCTGATGAATATAAAAAAGAAGATGATGTTGAAAATGTAGTAAACATTATCAAACAACTCGCAAATAACGATAAGTATTTTATTGAAGTTGAAGATGATGATGGAAACCCATATGTAAGAAAAATAAAATATTCTGACTTTATGGTGATTTCTAAAAACACAACGCACATGACTAGCTATGTGGATAAATTAGCCAAAGAAGGAATTCCGTCGCAACTTCAGGGAAGAATTAAAATAGATAATAATGTGTTAAGTAATTATATTAATCTATTACAGTTTTTTGCCTCACACAAAAGCGTAAGAGAAAAAATATCCGCTGTAGAAGTATTTAATGGAATAAGGGCTACCGATATAAAACAAGAGATACTGTATGGTTCAAAAGAAAAAACGCAATCTAAAGGTTTGGTGGAACAATTAGAAGAAATACAAAAAGATATCACAAAGAAAAATGTAACGGGTTTTGGTATTGCCCAATATCTAGCAGAACATGAAGAATATTATTTTGATAAGGAAACTGAATATTCAATATATGATATTCGCTCAATAAAGATTAAGTTATATCAAATGATTAATACATGTCTGAATAGTTGTGATGGTGATTTGAATCAGTTGGTTAAAGAAATGCGCAGATATCTTGAAGTGCAGGTAGAAAGAGAAGACCAATTAGAAAGTGATGAAAACGCCGTTAGAATAATTAATGTACATAAATCAAAAGGATTAACAGCAAAAATAGTTATTATTGCCGACAGAAGAAGTGAAAAAGAAATCCAATATGCGGGGTTTAAAAAAGATGGTAAATATTATCCATCTGTCATATATTCATTAAATCCTTATTCAAGTGCGATAGTTTCTTCGTATAAACGAAACATTGTTATTAAAGAAACGGCCAAAAAGGATGAACAAGAAGAAAACATTAGACTTCAATATGTTGCGACAACAAGAGCAGCTAATACATTAATTATTATGCCCGCGATAGAAGATAATAGTTGGTTTTCTAATCGATATTATGCCAATTCCTATACAAAAACTTATACTGATTGGCAAAAATGGTTAGAAGAAAGAGAAGAAGATGAAACACAATATGTTTCAACAAATAATATGACAATAGAAAGTTCAAAATTGAATGTTGATTGTATTATTTCAAAAGTAACAAGTACTGACTACGATAACTTAATTAACAATCTTTCAAAATGTGTTGAGGATACCGAAAATCCAAGTAAGTTTGAAAGAAGTAGTAAAAGTAAAACGGTAAGTGATGAACTATTTGAAGAAGATATAGATGAAGAAGAAACAACAGAAAATATAGAGCGTCCGGTAGGTAAAATTTTTGGAAATGTTATGCATCGCTCATTTGAACTTATGATTTTATCACGCGATAAATTACTAGAATCTAAAGATGCGAGCAAAGATATAGAAGGTATCATAAAAAGAGCGATAAAAGAGAATAAAGAAGATATCAAAGAAAATGATGAACAAAAGTTCTTCGATTACTTATTATTAAATCTTCCTATTTACTGGCAAAAGAAACTCATACCAATAATAGAAAACGCAAAAGAAATATATCCAGAATTTGCCTTCTCCTATTATATACCTACAGATGAAATAAAAGAGTTTGAATCAATATTCTCATCATTTGGCAAAAAGTTTATAGAATCAGAAAATTACTGGATTAATGGTAAAGCAGATTTAGTTGTCTTAACTAAAGATGATGAAGTAATCATATATGACTATAAATCGGATAAATCAGATGGAATGTCACTAAAAGATTTTGAGGATTCGCTAAAACATAAATATGAATACCAACTCAAGTTATATGAATATACAATGAAGAAATTATTTAATAAAGAATCTGTAAAAACAGAATTTATACATTTGTATGTGAATGAAAATTAGTTTTTAAAAAAATATTTGAAAGATAGAGGAATTATTGATGAATAATCTAGCAGACGAGATAAGGAATTTGTATACTCAATTGGACAATTATAATAAAGTTTATCCAAACGGAGGAGGATATCGAGATAAAATAAGCGATTTACTAGCTAATTGTTATGACGAAATATCAAAACTTTTTGAAGATAAATTATTTACTAATTATTTAAAACCAACGAAAAAATATATATGGAACCAAGCTTTTACGTCCCTACAAAACGAAATTCAGTTTATTTATTTTCTTGATAGAAATACTAAAATGATTAAAGGACTATATATATATATATATGGTGCAATAGAAAAGAAATTAATGAATCTCCTAATCCAAAAATCCGGATTAGCCTTGAACAATCAGTAGGCAAAAGTACCACAAAGAAATTAGCAAATAATAAATCGTTTATTAGAAATTATATTCAAGATTCTAATGTTAACACTGATAAATTACAAAATGAAGAAAACAATAATTCACATATTTATTATGCAGAATATAGCGTTCATGATCCTAATTTACAAGATAATCTAGTTGGAGGATTATCTCAAATTAAAGAAATTTATGAGAAGATATACGAAAATAAAGATTATATTTATTCTGAAATATTTGATTCAGACCCAGATGAGACAATTATTTCAAACAACAATGATAGCTATGATAATAACGAGAAGACTATAAAAAAAGATAATACAAAAGACAGTAGAGAGAACATATATTATAAAGTCAAAGAACTGCTCGAAGATCAAAAAAATATAATTTTAAGAGGAGCACCAGGAACTGGCAAAACTTATCTTGCTAAAAAGATTGCTACATCGATCGTCACTAATGGCGAAATTCAAGATTTTGATAAAGAAAAAATAGATGAAAACAATGAACTGCCGGATACAAAAAAACAAGAATTAAAAAAAGCAATAGATGGACGTATCGGATTTGTTCAGTTTCATCCGAGTTATGATTATACGGATTTTATACAAGGATATAGACCAACAGAAGAATCTGGCGAATTAAATTTTAAACTTACCGATGGAATTTTTAAAAGGTTTGTTGATGAAGCTAGAAAAAATGAAAAATCAGAATCAAATACAAACGAAAAATCAGAATCAAATACATTAGAAGAACAGGTTGAACAATTCATAGCAGAACATTGTCAAAATAACACTACGTTTCAACTTAAAAAAGGAACCCAATTTACAATTGAAAGAAAAAATAATAATATGATAAGTTGCGTATCTCCTTCAAGACAAAGAAAAGGTCCAGAGAATTTGAATATAGAAAAATTTAAAGAAATTGTGAAAGGAGAGTCTAGTGCTTATATCAATGGAAAAATAAATCCACGCCAGATAACAATAAAATATCTAGATCATAAGGGTACTAACGACTCTAGATCATCTTATTATTATTCGCTTCTTGATAAATTTTGTGAAGAGAATATTAATGAAGAGAATATGAATTTTGAAATTACTGAAAAAACTGATCAAAATAAATATGTATTCATAATCGATGAAATAAATAGAGGAGAAATCTCAAAAATTTTAGGCGAATTATTCTTTTCTATTGATCCAGGGTATCGTGGAAAAGATGGAGAGATATCTCTCCAATATTCTAGAGAGGAAGAAGAAAAATTCTATATACCAAAAAATCTTTATATCATTGGAACAATGAATGACATAGATCGTTCTGTTGATAGTTTCGATTTCGCTATGAGAAGAAGATTTACATTTATTGAAATAGAACCAAATGATCGCCTTGAAATGATAGATGAGAATAAAGAAATAGATGAAAATGATAAAGTTAGTGCAAAATCAAGAATGAATTCTTTGAATGAATTCATAAAAAACTATCCAGGCCTAGGACCCGATTATCGTATTGGTCCAGCATATTTCTTAAAAATAAAAGATTATAAAAATTATGGTGATAAGAACAAATGGGAACTTTTGTGGAGATATAACCTGAAACCATTAATCGCAGAGTATATAAAAGGTACAGATTTATTTGACAAAAATTTTAATGAAGTAATGAATGATTTCTATGATGCATATAACTTGAAAGTTAAGCCTAAGCAGCCATCTGAAAACAACGGAATATCAGAAATAACTGTTGCTGAAAATATAGAAAACAATAACAGTAACGAAAATTATGATACTGAATGATAATACTACATATAAAAAAGAAGATTTAAATAAAGAAATACCTAAAATCATAGAAATATTTGAAAACAAAAAAATTGATTCTTTACGCGAACAAGGAGTATTCATTTTTCCAAATTTTCATAATGAGGAAAAAGATGTAAGTGGATTAGTTGAAGATAATATGGTTTTTAAACTAAATGATGGAGTGTTATCAACTTGTAATGCTGTAGGGTTTTTAGCGTGTGGAGATGAAAGGCTGATAATTAAGTCTCGATTTTCGAACGATGATTGTGATTACTTTTTTCGTTATCTTATAGAGAAAGTATTTAGACTCTCCTTGCCTAATGTAATCGAACAAAGAACAGAAGGGGGAGATCCCGTATATGAAATGCTTCTTTTTCTATTTCCTTATTATTTAAAAAAGGCAATGAGAAAGGGCATTTATAAAATGTATATACGAAAAGAATATAATGACGCAAATATAAAGGGGGCAATCGACTTTTCAAGACATATGAAGGTTAATATGCCTTTTATGGGCAAGGTTTCATATACTACTAGAGAGTTTTCAATAGACAATTATTTGACCGAACTTATCAGACATACTATTGAATTTATTAAACAAACTGAGTATGGTAATTCGATATTAAGAAATGTAGATGACGAAATAAAAATGATAATAAACGGAACAAGGAACTATGATTTTTTTGATAGAAAAAAAATAATTAGAGTAAATAAAGAAAAAAGAATAAATCACTCATTTTATAATGAATATAAAGATTTGCAGAGACTATGTATTAAAATACTTGAGCATTCTCAAAGTGGGCACAGCAATAATAACGAAATAATAAACGGAATCATATTTGATTGTGCTTGGTTATGGGAAGAATATATAAATTTAGTTATAGGAGATTATTTCCATCACCCAAGAAATAAAGGTAAAAAAGAAGAAAGAAATGCACAGAATATTTTCTTATGTAAAGAAAGAGAACAAGGCGAAATATATCCAGACTTTATTGGAAAAAAACGCAAAGAAGATGGATATGATGTTTATGATATAGCTGATTGTAAATATAAACCATTCGGGAATATTCGCAGTTCTGACTATCATCAAATATGTACATATATGTTTAGATTCGGAGCAGATAGAGGAATTTTTATATATCCTGAAATAGGTGATAAAAAACCGATTGATTATCTATTGTTAAAAGGCAATACGTTTCAAGGCAAAGATAATGTTAAACCCAGAGATGATAAAAAGGCTGTTAAATATTCATTCAATATTCCGCAAGTAGAAGATTACAATAAATTCAAAGCAGTAATAGAAAAATCGGAAAAAGATATAAAAGAATATCTCAAAAAATAGTTTCGGCCAAACAGCACAAAAACCAACAAGATAAAACTTTCTTAAAAATAAGTAATATTATTAAATTACATATTGACTAATGTAATAATTTTGTTATTATTACAGTGTAACGTACGTTAAACACAAACTTTATCTACAACTTTATACTGAGAGGTAATAATTATGAATAATGAAACCAATAAATCCTCATCTTTATTAGAACAATATGTAAAAAAATACAATAAACTTTTTGAAGGTTTGAAGAAAGGTGAAGTAAGTAAAGAGGAATTTGAGGCTGTGCGTTGGGAGTTCATTATATCCGAAGATATAACAGATGATGATTTTGATATATTTGACCATTATTTTGCAAATATATATGTAACATATTTTCCCGAGGCTTGTTATGACGTTGCCGACTTGGAAAAACTTCAGGCCTATAAGGATAGTTTGACAAAGGAACAACTCAATAAATTTATGGATGGTATTTTACCTGACGAAATTTACAAAAAAATATCAGGATAATATGCTTTAAAAAAACTGCAAACCATAAAAATATATATTTAATATATCAATAACAAACTAAATCTTAAAAAAAGAAATGTATTATTATATAAAAAAGGAAAAAAATTTATCTTATGAATTATGAATTTACTGAAGCAGAATTAAAGGAAGCATATGAGTTTGACAGTAGAATGGCGGAAAGAATAAAAGATTTACGAGAAGGCAAAATTTCTCAAGAGGAATATGATAAACAGGCGCTTGAATTTCTTGAAGAGGATTTATCCGAAGAAACATTAGAAAAACTTTATAATATGTAATAATAATAAATTACATATTGAAATTAGAGATGTATTACTGTATTATTAGTTTGTAAAGAAAAGTGATGATATATATTATGTAGCCCGCTTCCGTAGTGTCTACCTCTACACCAACACAAGAAATAACTCAATCTAATACTCAAAGTAATAACAATGCTGAACAACAAACTCGAGCAGAGGCAAAAGCCGAAGCAGAAGCTTTAGCTGAAGAAAGAAGAAAAGAAGTTGCAGAGTATGAAAGAGTAAGCCAGATAGAAGTAGCGAAGTTTACTTGTTTCTTACGCGCTCGATATTCAAAAGAAGATTTAGAATCTATGAAAAATGAAGAACAGTATACGAGTTTGTATAGTGAAGCTGATTTTGCTTATATGGAAAGTATTGTAGGTTTTTACCAAGAATTTACAGTTATTGACTATGGCGATTGGAATGTGTTCGAGGCAGCCAAACAACAATGTTTAGACTATATTGCCAACCACGGAGGAGTAGAACTATATTATTCTTATTATATAGGTGGGGGACCACTAACTGACGAAGCTAAATTAAGATATGGATATTAAAAGTGTTATTTTAATTATAAAGGAGAAAAAAATGAAAAAATTATTATTAGTTTTACTCTTATTGATGACAGCTTGTAGTAGCACACAAACCTCTACTATCTCTTTAAATGATACTTATGAGGGTGGTTTAGCATTAACACAAGCAGAAAGAGAAGAAATTTTAGTCAAGGAACAAGAGAAAAAAGAAAAGGCTGAACAAGAAAAGAAAAAAGCAGAAGAAGAAAAGAAAAAAGCAGAAGAAAGAAAAAAAGCATTAGAAAATGGTTATAGAACAATATACATTGTAAAAGGAACAAGCAATGAAGATTTTTCAGACACAGAAGTTCTAAATTATGCCAATAAAAAATGGAATGGTGTTGTCTATAATGACTATGCTTTAGTTACCAATTTAGATGATATTCAACTTTATGGTTATGACTATGTTTTATTTAACTATAATTATCGTTTTGCATTATTGACCGAAGATGGATATTATTTATTAGATGATGAAGATACTTTATTTTTAGGCAATGAAGATTGGCAAAATTCAGATATTGCAGTTCTTAATTATGAAGAAGTATTAAATAAAGAAAGTTTTTTAGCTAACTTTACATCTACTAATACAATGGCAGTAAGTAATAATCAATCTAGCAATACTCAAAGTAGCAATAACACAAATAGTAATAACACTAATAATACGACAAGTAGCACTCAAACAAATACCCAAACAAGTAATCAATCTAACAATAATCAAAGTTCAACTACTCAAGGTTCAAATAATCAAAGTTCAAATAATCAAAGTAGCAATAAACAAGAAACAAATAATCAAACTAATACACAAACAACTTCACAACCGACACAAACAACAACTCAAACAGATACACAATCTTCAAACACACAATCAAATGAAGATAAGGCAAAAGCCGAAGCAGAGAAGAAAGCTCAAGCCGAGGCAGAAGCTAAAGCAAAAGCTGAAGAAGAAAGACTAGCTGAAGAAAGAAGAAAAGAAGTTGCAGAGTATGAAAGAGTGAGTCAATTTAATGTTTTTAAAGCGACCTGTTTTATTGAAAATCGTTATACAGCAGAGGATGTAGCTTTTATGAGAGAGGATGAAGATTATCGTAGCCTATACTCCGATGAGGATTTTGATTGGTGGGAGAATCATCTTGGTTTCTACCACGAGATTACTATAATGGAGGTGGAAGATAACGGAAACATTACTTTCGACCATGTAGAACAACAATGTATTGAATATATTAGTGAAGTAACAGGTGGAAAAAATTATAGACTAAGCTATCATCTTGGTGGTGGTTCTCTAACTGACGAAGCTAAATTAAGGTATGGATATTAAAAGTGTTATTTTAATTATAAAGGAGGTAAAAGATGAAATTTATAACTAAAGGAACATTTGATTTAACAGGAGACCCTAACAGTGTTATGACTTTTGAAGAAGAGTATGATACTGTAACAGAGTTTCTCAAAACCGACCATTATCCCTGGATGGGAACGACTCTTGATGAGTATGCCGAAGAACTAAAGGGCTATTGCGAGGCACACGAAAAAGGAGATGTTGTCAATGGCAGAATGTGGGTTGTAGAACCTAAAAATTGGTATGAATTGTATCAAGAAGAAAAGAAGTTGATAAGTAACGAATATAATTAATTAATATAATTCGGAATGTATTACATTTCTTGTATACTGACTTTTTAATTGATATCGCAGGCGACTTATGAGTAAATTATTTTTTATATTAAAGTTATTTTTAATAATAATGTTCTTATGTATAAATACCTCTTCTGCATTAGGAATAGGCAATTTAGCCGGCACATCAGATATGTCTGTATATGGAATGAAAAACAATAAAGTTATTTATGATGCTACATTTTCTGATTTGCAACATGCAATTGAAAATGAAGAGAAAAAATTCTTATTATCATCAACAATAATCCCAATAAATAATAGTAATTGTATATATTCTCATTACTCGATATATAAAAAGACTTCCTTATCTATCCGCCAAGATATATCTAAGAAAGCCTTACATAAGCAATTTACCAATATCTAGTTAATTGAATAGTTCAATTACCACTAACTAACCTCTATTTGAAATTAGTGTTGGCAAACGACTTTGCAAGTTTATTATAACAATTAACGCCAAAAATAAAAGCACTTGTTTGCCTTCATGCTAATTTCTACCGAATTTTAAAAATAAAGGAGAAATTGGAAAATATGAAAAAGAACGAACTAACAAAAGAAATGACCGAACAAGAAGTGAAAGAAGCGTTAGAAACATGGTTTGATGAAGAGATTGAGAAAGAAATGAATTTTTGGCAAAAAGAGGACGCAAAAATTGCTTGGTCTACAAGCATAGGTTACCTCGGAATGTCATTTACTACATTTAATATTGTTAAGCTGATTTCTAATTACGTTGAAACAAGGGGCAATTCAGAAGACAGAACAATTGAAGTTAAGGTTTCTAAATTATCTAAACGTGTTAAGGATATTTTGCCAACTTATGTACCAGAAATAAAAGAAGGCATATATGTGATTGATACAAAAACCGATGACATTGATACTTATGTAAAGGGTATGCCATATTTAAATGATATTAATCTTATTTATGCTGCTGCTCACTATGTAAATACGTATAAAAGAAAAGGGAGTAATTGGTGGGAATTGAAGGGTGACCGTGATGGTTATAGACGAAATTGTGGCACTTATGAACATCGTCTTTATAATGTGGAAAATGATAAATTCATATATAAGGCAATCGATAGAATCAATATAATTTCTTCAGAATATAAGGAGATTTGTCGCTTACTTGATAGTGGTCACATATTAATTTTTGATGAAGATTATGGTGATATTATAAATCGCAAAGAAGGCATTAAAACCTATGTTTTAGATACCTCAAAAAAGACTAATAGAAAAGGTGATGATTACTTTGGCGAATATAAAGAAGTAATTTTTGATGACCCATATACCTTATTATCAAAAATTGAAGAAAATTATCCAGTTATGCAGCACAAAGAATACTATGCAGTTGTTATTGATTTATTAAATAAGATTGGCTATGGTGAGGTTTTTTGGGATAAATCTCACCGTTGGTCAATAGAAAATTTCGCCAAACAAGCTAGTATACAAAATAAATCTACTTATACATCAATGAGTGAAAAAGAATTAGATAAGTTCATTGGAATCACTTTTGTAGATAATCCTACTTTAAAATTACTCGAAGCTGATTCAAAGATAAAAGGGCTTTACGCTACAGTAGTTGGCGAAACAAAAGCACAAGCAATCGATGCAGCTAAGCTTATTTATGAAAAGTTAAGAAAAAATCGCGATAATTACTTTATGCGCTATTTTGAATTCAATATCAAATTTGGCGGTATACTACTTGGGAAATCTAATGATATTTATTGTAAACCAGATAGTAAAGACTTCTTTGTTATTCCTTATGATGGTGACGATGATGAAATTGAAGCAATTGAATCTGCTAATATAATTTCTTCCTTTATTGAAAGCATGAATTCAAAGGATAATGATGCATATTTTGTGATTTGCGCTAATAAAAAGAGTATCGACTTATTGATGAGCATAAGCGAACACTTAAAGTATCAAATTACTGATGGCAATCTTTTAGTTAAAACTAAGAATGAAGAAGAAATTCTAAAAGCTACTTTAAGTCAAATGAAGCTTTCTTCAACTAATAATGATATTTCTAAAGATATCGAACAATATATTAAGGAAAGTTTTAAAAATGGTATTGTTGATACTAAGCTTTTGGAAAACAATATAAAACGTCAACTATCTTTAAATAATAAACTTGAAGTAAAGAGCGATGAAGAAAGAAAAGAGACTTCGGAAGACTTGATGAATTCTATGATTGGCCTTCCTAAATTCAAAGAACAAGTCACTGACTTTAGATATCTTGCAAAATATTATGGTAACAAAAGTAATTTAGAAGCACGCGAAGGAAAGAATTTCCACATGCTCTTTTTGGGCAATCCTGGTACAGGTAAAACAGTCAGTGCTCGTTTAATGGCTAAGCTACTATATGAAGCTGGTATTTTACCAATGGATAAATTTGTCGAAACTAGTCGTTCAGAGTTGGTTGGTCTCTTTGTTGGACACACCGCTCAAAAAGTAAAAGAAGTTGTTAGAAGAGCATTAGGTGGTGTCCTCTTTATTGATGAAGCGTATTCTTTATTTCAAGGTGAACGTGACACCTTTGGTATGGAGGCAATTGCCACTCTAGTAAAAGAGATGGAAGACCATCGTAATGAACTAGTTGTGATTATGGCTGGTTATGAAAAGGAAATGCGAGCTTTCTTATCGGCTAACTCTGGATTAAAATCACGTGTTGGTTATACCTTCTATTTTGAAGATTATACAACTGAAGAGTTAACACAAATATATTACTTAAAGGCTGATAAGGAAAATTTAATTGTAAGCAAAGAAGCTAAAAAGAGTATTGAAACAGTTATGCAAGCATTTGCAGGTACTAAAGACTTCGGTAATGGTCGCTTTGTTGAAAAAGTACTTCAATATTCTATTAATAAGCTATCTAATCGTGTTGCTAAAAATAATATCAAAGAAAATAGAAATATCTTAACTATTGAAGATATTCCCACTATTCAAGAACTTATTGATGCTAATCCAGATAAGAATGCTTTAATCAACACAAATGAAGAAAGCGAAGAAACTAGATGGGTAAAAGCGGTGCATGAAGCAGGACACGCAGTAATTTCGGCAATAGTAGGTCGTGGTATTGCAAATAAAATCTCCATTAAGGGTAAAGCTAATGGCCTTGGTGGCTTTGTTGCTATGGGTGAAGATACAAAACCAATAGGAAGTAGAAATTATGATTACTTTAAAGGTGAATTAATAACGCTTCTTGCGGGCAAAAATGCCGAAATTGCGGTAGTAGGTAGCCACAGTTCAGGATGTAGTATGGATATTAAGATGGCTAAACAGCTAGCTAAAGAGATGGTTGAATTATATGCGATGCCTTCTTTAGGTGCTGACCCTAAAGCAATATTGATGGTTGCTGAGGCTGATAGTTTTGATTTATGTTATGAAAATAAGAAAGTTATAAATAAATTAGCAAAGCTTTTATTTAAGAAACAAGAATTAAATAAAGAAGAAATTGAAAAGTTCTTCCAAAAGAACGAATTAATTTCTATAGAGTTTGCTTAAAATAAAATATTAAAGCATACCGGAGATCTTCTCCGGTATGCACTATTATTTATAAGAAAGGAAATACCATGAGAATAAACAATGATAATCTTATTAATCTATATGATATACAAGGCGGTATTAATTCTACCAGATTACACGAAGATATTAAGAAAAAGAAGAAAGTATTAACCTATGATGCCAATGACATAGATTCTGATTTTAATTGCAAATACCTTCGTTTTTCGGATGATAGAGAAATAAACAAAGAAAGCATTAAATTATTAGAAGAAAAAAATCAAACCAATATACTTAGTTCAACAAAATGATGTTGTCTTTTATTTAAATAGTTGCAAAGCTAGTGTAGTTAGTGAATATACAGCAGGAAAGTTTATCGATAATAACTATATAAAGATTATGCCTAAAGAAAATATAAAATCATACCATCCCTCGTAATGTCTTTGTTATTTACTTAATGAAGATCAAAACGTTAGAAATCAAATCAACCAATATATAAGATTAAGTGGTGGCGATGTGCAAATAGATGCATTACCAATTAAGGAACTTGTCAATATCAAAATTAAAGCTATCTATGATAAAGAGATTCAAGAATCCATTGGTAAAATCTATAATGCTCAAACACAAATAAACTATATTCGTGGTCTTATAAACGAATATGATAGTAAAAGAAAACTATCAATGATTGATGAAATGTTAGGAGGTGAAAATAATGATCAATGAACATGAATTTTCATTAACAAAAGAAATGGTAAAAAAACTCCAACAGGTTCTTCCTGGAAGTTCTCCATTCACTTCATATATAAATGAAAATCTTATTGTAGTAATGGTTTTCTATAAGACGATTTATGATCGCAATCCTAAGAAAAGTGAATCGGGTTATACAATACCAAAAGACGCATTATATTCTTCAATTTATAAGAAAATTGAAAATAATACTTTTACCTATCAAGATTTAATTGAAGCATTTGATAAGATCGAAAATAGTCATTCATTATTTAAGGGTAACCTTTCTCGCTATATTGAAAACCCTTTTGATTATAGACGGGTTCCATCTATTCCAAATCGCTATAAGGAACAATTAATAATACTAAAACACGTAAGAAATTCCTCACCGATTTATGCATAAATCTCTTAACAATCCTTAAAGATTTTAGTTTTGATAATCAAACCAATAAAGATTTTGAATGGTTTATAAATAGATACGTTGCTGATCGTTTTTATAGTCCTGATTTTTCAAATAGGGCATTTGAATATGTATTAATGAACGAAATAAATAAAAACAAAAACAAAGAGTATTCTGTTTTGGAATTTGAACCAAGTAATGGGCTATTCTGGGAACTGAGTAAAAAAGAAAATCTCATCAACGAAAAGCATAGCTATACAGCAATTGATATCAAAAGAAATAGTGATGTGTATGCAAATGTTTGTCTTATGACAGTTTTAGCCAAAAAGGATATTTATAATATTTCTATGGTTTCCTTAGATCAAAACTTTAGAGATCTAGAAAGAAAAAATGAAGAAAAATTTGATTATGTAATTGCAAGTTCAAGATTACTTTGTGATCAATATGAATACGCAACTTTTTGTCCGACTTTATATGATTTGGTTAATGAATATGATTTTCTTAGGGATATTAATTTTTTATCTGAAGAAGAAAAAGAACTAGAAGCTGACGGCGAGCTAATTGCCTTGCTTGCAGCATATAGAATGCTTAAACCTGGTGAAGCACTTATTTTTAGAGCTAGTCAATATCTTTTTGGCAACGAAAGAAATATATCTAGTCCAATTATTTCAAGGATGATTGATTTAGGTACTATTGAGTCAGTTTTCTATTTTTCTCATAGTTTGCCCGTTTGGATGGATCTAATTTTACGGTATTTAAAAAAGGTAGAAAAAATAATAAAATATTAATGATTCAAAGTCATTTCGATGGACGTCTAACAACAAACGAAAGAAAAAGAGAAGAATTAGATAAATACCTCGATGTTTATAATAAGAAGAAAGATACTTCTGATAATAAAATTTCTAATCTTATCTCTCTTGAAGAAATTAAAGAAAAGGGTAAACAAAGAAGAAATGGGCGTATTGATTATAGTTTAGAAGCGCAATACTATATTGAAGGTTATTCAGTAAAAGAGATTGCCTCTAATACAAAAACAGAACTATCTAAAGCTGAATATCAGAAAAATATAGATAAATTAGAAGGTGTTGTAGACGATTTATCTACCCTAATTAGAGATGAAATAAGAAAACTAGAAGAAAAAACAATCACGAGGAGGATAAAAAAGATTGAAATGCGAGTTTTGAGAAGAATCAAAATTTATGATGGTTTTGACTCAAAATATGATAAAAAGGTCACAACAAGCAAAACAAATCAAATGAGATTTAAAATTTTTTTAGGGAAAGAAATTATAGAAGAATTGCCGAAAAGTCTAAACTTATGGCTGACCACATAACAAACAAATATGGTAGCTGGGAGAATGCGCTTTATTTAACTCCAGGTTCTAATGTGGAGGTGCAGGAAAGCGATGAAGAAAATATTAAATATATCATTAAATGTAATGATATTTGGATATATGTTCATGATGAAACAGTAATGATTAACGCATTTGAAATTATTGAATATACTAGTTGGGAAGAACGTAAAAAACAGCCCCAACTTCCAACAGAAAAAATAGTTGAAGAAATCATAAAGGAAGAATACATTAAGATTATAGAAAACCCAAAGAAATGCTTATGGATTCTGGTTGCGTTTGCTATACACGTTTATTTTTATGGTTTTAGATTAATAGATGATTTTATAGTTTGTGTGTTGTTGTTTTATTTTTTTAAGCTTTTATGGATAATTTCAAAAGTCAGAAAAGAAAGAAGAAAAGAAAAGAAAGAATAATAAATAAAACATACGGATTTATAAAAAAGAATACAATAATTAATGTTCTAAAGAAAAAGGTGATTGATATATAAATATAAATTTATCAAAATACTTACAAAAGGAATTTTAAGTGATGAAAAAGCTTTATCGGATATGCAAAAGATCTTAAAGAAATAAATCTGGATTAAAGTTATGTTAACCAATAAGGAAAAATGAAAATCTTGATGAGAGTTCTATGTGTTGATAAAAAGAATCAAAAAATTTTGCCATTCAAGTATGAAGAAAATAGCGAAGGAAGAATATGAAAATATTTTATGATAACAATGTTGATACATTATATATTTATAGAAATAATGATAACTATTATGGTTGTCAAGATGGGGATTATATTGAATTAAAAAGTCAGCTTGATAATAAAGTGTGTGGTTATATTATTTTAAATTATAGCCAACATATTGAAGATGGATCTATCACGAAGATGAAATGGACAGGTGTCGATTTTGTAACAGATGTGGCTCCAGAAATTATAAAAATAAAAAAGAAATAATAATAATAAATAAACCATCAAAATTATAAAAAAGAATATAATAGATAGCACTATAATGAAAAGGAAGATTTTAATGACGGATAAATATAAAGTTATCAAAGTACTAGCAGAAGAAATATTAGATGATAAAAAAGATTTATTGGATACGCAAAAGATCTTAGAGAAATGAATTTGGATTAAAGTCATACTAACTAATAAGAAAACTGATATATTAACATATGTCATAAATGAGAAGCGACACCAATAAATAAAAAGCGCCCGAGCCCCCTCCAAGACGGGGAGAGGTGGAACGCTTTTCTAGTTTTATTTTAGCAACGAAAATGGTTTTGTCAACGTTTAATTAAGCGCCTAATAGGCGCTTTTTACATGATGGTAAGAGCATAAGCTAGTGCAACTCTAGCAAACATTTTTTAAGGTTTATGAAAGTTTTATTAGGATATAAATAAATGGTTTGGTCGCTCTATTTTAGCATTAAAGCATTAAGTCCATATCACATAGGGTAGAGATTTAAAAAAGTAGAATTTTAATAATAGAAAGTAATGTTTAAGCTCAATTATTCACGTTAGCGATTTCTTTCTTTTTCTTTTGCGTGCTATATTGAATTCCTAAAGAGAGGAGAAAGATTTAATCCTTTTCCTTGCTCATTGTTTTCCTAGCTAGAATTATTAGAGCTATCGTGTTTGCAATTTCGATTATTGCTCTTAATAAGTCAACTAGGATTTTTATTTTTTCATAATCTATTACATCCATTGAATTTTGTATATAAAATGGCTAGAAATAGTCATTTTTTTTAAAAAAGTGGTGTGTTTATGGTGCGTTTAAAATAAAAGAAGGCTATATATAGCCTTCTAAATGGTATTTAATGGTGGGCTCTGAGAGACTCGAACTCTCACGCCGAAGCAATAGATTCTAAGTCTATCGTGTATACCAATTTCACCAAGAGCCCGTGGCAATATTGTAACACATTTATAGACTTTAACATATCTTTTCTTTTTTATTTAGCCCACAAGTCGTGAGGGTACAAACCATCTTTTTTAAATTGAGCAAACTTCTCCACAACACTTGGTTTATCTTCTTTATAAGTTACACCAAACCAAGAATCTTCACTGGTTAAGATCTTAACACTGCACTTATTTTCCTTAACTAATCTACCAACATCATTTGGCAGTAAGGCTTCAAATTTTAAAGGATTATTAGCGATTCCTGCTTCAATTTGTGAAGTAAACAATACTTGCATCTTTTCCATAACATCAGGTAAAAAGCCCCAGAAGTTCATTGATACCGGTGTATCATTATCAATCTTGATATATTCGCCATTTTCTTCATATTCACTTTGACCATTATTATTGCGAATATTCATGACCTCTTTTATTTCATCTAGATAGCCATCTTTATCCTTACATACACCTCTAGTAACAGTGCCGTGGCTAGAAAGAGTATTAAAGATCTTATAACCAGCCATTGCATATTCTCCTTCTTTGGGATTAGAAGCAAAATAGTCATAAAGCTTTTTAAAAGCATCCTTACCGTAATAATCATCAGCATTACAGATCACAAAAGGTCCATCAATTTTTTCTCTACAAGAAAGTAAGGCATGAGTAGTTCCCCAGGGCTTTTCTCTTCCTTCGGGCACACTGACTCCTTCTGGTAAATCAGTTAATTCTTGATAGACATATTCAACATCAATGAAAGGTCTAATTTTAGAAACTAAATGATTTTCAAAAGCTTCTTCGTGTTCTTTTCTAATGATTAATAAAAGCTTTTTAAAGCCAGCTTGAATACTGTCATAGATTGTAAAATCAATAATTGATTCGCCATTATCACCAACAGTGTCGATTTGTTTAAGACCACCGTAACGAGAGCCCATTCCAGCAGCCAAAATAACTAATGTAGGTTCATTCATTATTCTTATTCTCCTTGGGATAATTATAGCCTTTTATCCTTAAAAATCATATAATCAGAAAGTATGATTAAAGATGAAGTTTTAAATTTTAGGCAATTAGCAGGATGCAAGAGTAAAGATGGCAGGGTAGTTAAAGAAAACCACTTCTTTAGAGGTGGACCTTTAAACAATTTAAGCGAAGAAGGTAAAAAAGATGCAGAAGCAATTGGTTTTAAACACATCTACGATCTGCGTTCTTTAAAAGAGTTAGAAAGAAGCAAAGTTGATTATGTGCCTAGTAACTGCCATTTTGTACAAATAAGTGCTAATAAAGTTAAACATGAAGAATATTTAGATGATTTAGATTTTTCTTCACCTCATTATGATAATGATTTAGAGGAATGGTTAGTAAATTGTTATAGGGATTTTCCTTTCGATAATGAGGCTTATAAGGCTATTTTTGAAGCTATCAAAAATAAACAAACTCCAATCTATTTCCACTGTTCAGCTGGAAAAGATAGAACAGGGGTATGTGCAGCTTTAATTCTTTATTTATTAGATGTTAGTAAAGAAGAAATATTTGAAAACTATTTAGAGAGCTATGAACATATGGTTGCTTCAATGCCTAATGTTGAAATACCGAGAACATCTTTAGTTTTTAAAGAGTGGTTAGAGGAATCTTTCAACAATATCGAAAAACGATATGGCGATAGTTATGCTTATTTTGAGAAGGAATTTGGAATTGATAAAAGTTTAAGAGAAGAGTTAAAGAACTATTATTTAAGAGGTGAAAATGAGTAAAAATAAGAGATTAGCCTTGCTTTCTATGATGATTGCCTTAGAGATTTTATTTGCGATAGTACCTTTTTTAGGTTATATCCCTTTAGGTATCATTAATGCGACCACTTTACATATTCCAGTTATCTTAACAGCTATTATTTTAGGTCCGAAAGAGGGGATGCTGCTGGGATTTATCTTTGGTTTAACTTCTTTAATTAAAAATACGATGAGTCCTAATGTAACTTCATTCTTATTTACACCTTTTTATGGTGTAGGTAACTTTTATTCTTTATTAATTTGTTTTTTGCCACGTATCTTAATTGGTGCTATTACTGGTTATTTATATAAATTTTTAAAAGATAAGATTAATGATAATCTAGCTACTGGTATATCGGCCTTTTTCGGAGCTTTTACTAATACTTGTTTAGTAATGTCTTTTGCCTATATCTTTTTTAAGGATGCCTATGCTAATGCTACTGGTATTTCTTTAACTGCTGTTAAAGCAGCAATACTAGCAATCGTTTTTAATAACGGTATTGCTGAAGCGATTGTAGCTGTTATATTCGCTTTAGTTATTGGCAAGATTGCCAAAAGGATTATTAATAATTGAAAAAAGCTTTAATTTGTGGTGTTAATTTAAATCAAAATGACTTTACTTATTATTGGCAGGAATTTAAGGCATTAGTAGTAAGTGGAGGATATGAAATAATAGGTGAACTGATTCAAAAATCAAAAAGTGTTGATCCGCGTTTTTGCTTTCGTAAGGGGAAAGTAGAGGAATGCAAAAGCTTGATTAATGAGGAATGTACCCTAATCTTTTATAATCGTTTAACTTTCGCGATGCTACGTAATCTTAATGAAGAATTGGGGCTTGACGTAATAGATAGAACGCAATTGATCTTAGATATTTTCTCTTACCGTGCTAATAGTAAACAAGCCCAACTACAAATCGAAATGGCTCGTTTAAATTATGCAATGAGCGAAAGTAATGAAGACAGAGGCTCTGATGATAGTTCTGGTGGTACCTTACACAATAAGGGAAGTGGCGAAAGCAGATCTGCACTAATAGCTAGAAAAAATAAAAAAAGAATTAATGAACTTAGTAAAGAATTAAATAAATTATCCCTAAAGCAACAACAAACCAGCAAAAGAAGAGAAAAAAGTGGCTTAAAGAAGGTAGCTTTAGTTGGTTATACCAATGCTGGTAAATCTTCATTGATGAACGCTTTACTGACTAGTGAAAAAAGTGTATATGCTAAGGATCAACTATTTGCAACCTTAGATACCACAACTAGACAAATAGAATATAAAAACTATCGTTTCTTACTTTTTGATACTGTTGGTTTTGTTTCGGATTTACCTCATGAGTTAATCGAAGCCTTTAATTCAACCTTAATGGCTGTAAAAGAGGCTGATTTACTTTTAATCGTGAGTGATAGCAGTAACCCCTACAACCAACAACAATTCGATATCTCCTTACAAACCTTAAAAAAGATCAATGCTGATGATATCCCATATCTACATATCTACAATAAAATCGATCTTTTAAAAGAAAAACCTAATTATAAATATGGTATTAGTGCTCTTACAAAAGAGGGAATCGATAATTTATTAGAAGCAATAGTAAATAGCCTATATCCTCAAGAAATTGAAAAAGAGATATTTATTCCTTACGCTGCTTATTCTTTAATTGATGACTTTAAAACAATCACTAAAATTAAATTAGTTCAAGAAAAAGAAGAGGGAGCCCTTTATCTAATTAGTGGAAGTAAAGAAAATATCAACGCCTTAATTAAGCGCATCCAAGACTTTAGCTAAAGAGTCATGAATTACTAAATCGGCATTATTATCGGCAAAGGTACTATCTTTATTAATCACAACTAAATTATTACCGGCAAAATAAGAAATGAAAGAGGCGGCTGGATAAACAGCTAAAGAAGTACCGCAAATAATTAAGGTATCGGCATTAGAAATCTCTAGGATTGCTTTAGTGATATCTTCGCTATTTAAAGCTTCTTCATATAGCACTACATCAGGTTTAATTATTCCTTTACAATCACAATAAGGAACAGCTTCGCTTTCAATAATTTTAGAAACACCATAAAACTTATGACATTTCTGACAATAATTTCTTAAAACACTACCGTGTAATTCAACAACGTTTGTGCTTCCTGCTTTTTGGTGTAAACCATCGATATTTTGGGTTATTACACATACCTTTTTCTTTTCTTCTAATTGAGCAATCTTTAAATGAGCAGGATTAGGTTGAGCATCGGGAAAAATCATCTTTTCTTTATAGAAGTCATAAAATTCTTTGGTATGTCTAATAAAGAAACTATGGGAAACAATTTCTTCAGCTTTTTTGTTCATCGCAAATAAACCGTTATTAGAACGAAAATCAGGTATCCCACTTTCAGTTGAAATACCAGCACCTGTAAAAAAGACAATCCTATTAGCCTCATCAATTATTTTTTGCAATTGTGTAAGTTTATCCATAAATTAATTATAAAATGAATTAGTGAAGATAAATTTAAAAGTTAAAAAGATAGGTATTAATGGTGAAGGTATTGGCTACTATAAAAGAAAGCCTGTTTTTGTCTATGATTTATTAGAAAACGAAGAAGCTGTTGTTGAGCTTGTTGAAAATAAAGTAAATTATTATTTAGCTAAAAAGAAAGAAATAATTAAAAAAAGCGATAAAAGAGTTAAACCCTTATGCAAGTCATATAATTCTTGTAATGCCTGTAGCTTACAACACTGTAATTACCTACAACAATTAGAAATCAAAAAGAATCTAGTTAAAGAAGCCTTATTAAAATATGCAGACATTCAATTAGATGATTTAACGATTCATCCTAGCGATAAACAATATTATTATCGTAACGCAATGAAATTACCCTTAACTACCTACAATAATAAATTAGTCTGTGCTACTTATAAACAAAACTCTAATCAGAAAATAGCTATCAATAATTGTCCGATTCACGAAAAAGAGATTGAAAGCTTAAAAAAAGAAATCTTAAACATTTTAAATAAAAATAAATGTAGTTTATATGATTCAAAAAAGAAAGAAGGCTATCGTTATCTTTTTATCAGACACTTACAAGACTATTATCAAATATGTTTAATTACCGGTAAAAATAAGATTAAACAAGACATAATAGACGATATAAACAAACTAAGTAAAAATATCTCTTTGTATCAATGTATCAATACTAAAAAAGATATTAGAGAACTTCTTGATGGAGAATTAGTTCTTTTAATGGGGGAAGAGAAAATAAAGTTTAAATATTTAGATGATAATTTTTATTTATCACCGAGATCTTTCTTTCAATTAAACACAAACCAAGCTTATAAATTGTATGATATTGTTTCTAATTTAATTGTAGATAAAAAGAAACTAATTGTAGAAGCTTATGCAGGAATTGGCTTATTGAGTTATTGCTTAAAAAAGAAGAGCGAAAGAATAATTGCCATTGAAATTGTTGAAGATGCTGTAAAAGATGGTATTAAAAATGCTCAAAAGAATAAGGTTGATAATATTAATTTTGTTTATGGGGATGCGGGTAAAAAATTAAAAGAAATAAGTAAAAAAGAAAAAATAGATCTATTAGTAATTGATCCTCCACGTAGTGGCATTGATAAAGTAATGATTGAAAGCATTAGGAAATCGAAAGTAAAAGAACTTATTTATGTATCTTGTAATCCTGCTAGTTTCGCGAAAAATATTAATGATTTAAAGGAATATGAACTAATAAAAATAGAGTCTTTAGATATGTTTCCCCAAACAGGTAATGTAGAAATAATTGCTCAGTTAAGGAGAAAAAATGGGTAAATACAGTGATAAATTAGCTTTCTTTTTGCAGGAATATGGTATCAAATATAAGGATTATGAACTTATTGATTCTTCTAGAGGAGATAATGATACACGCTTAAACTATATTATTGATAAAAAATATGTTTTAAGAATTAATGATCAAAAATTAATCTCGGAAACAAAGTTAAAAGAGATAGATGATTTATGTTTAAGGTATGAAAGTATCGGTTTATTGACTCCTAGTTTATTAAAGACAACTAAGGATACTTATTCATTTATCTATGAAGATAAAATTATCTATTTAAGTAAGTATTTGAATTATCCAAGCAGTGAAGAACTAAATTTAAATACTTCAAAAGAGATGGCTTATTACTTAGGTAAATTAGCTTCTTTATATAGTGATAAGTATTTATGTCAGCACAATTCAATGTGGTCATTAATTGATTTAGCACCCTTAGATAACAAGGTAGATGAGAAACAAGAAAACGCTGATGAACTGATTTGTGAATTAGAAGAAATTGATAGTATTTTAGCTAAACAGATAAAAGAATTTAATTTAAACAATAGAGAGAAAATAAAAGAGGTCTATAAAGAGTTACCCAGATGTGTTTATCAGGGTGATTTAAATTCCAGTAATATTCTTATTGATAATAATAAGGTTATTGGTTTAATTGATTTTAATTTGTTTGGAACAGAGGTAAATATTAATTGTTTTTTAAATGAAACTAATTGTTTAAATGTTGATCTGATAAAAGAAAAAGAAGTGAATGAAGTATACACTTTAGCTATCAGTAAACAAGATGAATTAATGGATATTGTATTTGAAAATTATAAGTTAAATGAAAAAGAAAAAAGAGTTTACGAAAACTATCGTAATATTACTCTTTTATTTCAATATCCTACCGTTTCTGCTTTAATTTCTTATTTAAATAGTGAATATAAAGAAAAAGCGCTTGAATTAATAAGACTTATCATTAGCCACTAAGTGGCTTTTAAAATATTGCTTCAAAGCTCATAGAAAGTGCTATGATTATTGAGTATCTTCAGGAGGGTTTATGCAAATACTAGTTGTAGGTTGTGGGACTATTGGTTCAACTATTGCTTCGCTATTGTGTGAAGAGGGTCATAACGTTACCGTTTTAGATATTAATAGATCAAGAGTTGAGATGTTGACAGAGAAGATCGATATTAATGGTTATTGCGGTGATGGTACTAGTTATGATGATTTGATTGAAGCTGGTATTTTAGATACTGACCTAATGATCGCAACAACCAATAAAGATGAACGTAATTTTCTGTGTTGTATGATTTCAAGAAAGGCTAGTAATTGTCAAACAATTGCTAGGGTAAATGATGCAACCTCTACTACTATTGCTGACTTTCTGAAAGAAGAGATGGGTTTATCTATGTCGATAAATCCTAAAAAAGCAGCTGCTAATGCAGTTATGCGTTTATTAAAATATCCAGCCGCCTTAAATGTTGAATCTTTTGGAGCTGGAATGTTGGAATTATCTTCTTATAAATTAAAAAAGGATAATCCTTTAATTGGTCATCCCTTATATACTTTACCTTCACGCTTAAATTGTTCGCTTTTAGTATGTATGGTTGAAAGAGGAGATCAAGTTATTATTCCTGATGGTAATTTTATTTTGCAGGAAAATGATGTTGTATCTTTAGTTGGTGATAATGAAAATATCATCAAGTATTTAAAGAAGGCCGGTCTTTCTGGTGGCAATACTAAAAGGGTAATGATTGTTGGTGGTAGTACGACAGCTGAATATGTTTTAGAGATGCTACTTGAATTAAATATTGAAGTTACCTTAATCGAAGCAGATTTAAATCGTTGTGATGAATTAAGTTGTAAGTATCCTAAAGCTAATATTGTTCACGATGATGGAACTGATCAAAATGTTTTAAGCGAAGAGGGTGTAAGTACTTGTGATGCTTTTATTTCTTTGACTGATATTGATGAAGAAAATATCTTACTTTCTTTATATGTTCAATCATGTTGTGACGCTAAGGTTATTACTAGAACTCATCACGTTTCTTACTATGATCTATTAGATAGATTTGAGGTAGGTAGTTTAATTATTCCCCAAAAGATAACGGGTAATGCGATTATGCGTTACGTTAGAGCGATGACTGAAAATAGCCATATCGAAAGCTTATATCAATTAGCCCAGGGAAGAGCAGAAGCCTTAGAGTTTATTGTGGCTGAAGGTTGTTGCTTGATTAATAAAGAGATTAAAACTTTAAGCTTAAAGAAAGATTTAATTATTGCAGGAATTGTTAGAGAAAGAGAAGTCATTATCCCTGGTGGTGATGATTATTTGATGGCAGGGGATAGAGTAGTTATTATTACCAGTCATACTGGTATTGGTGATATTAAAGATATATTGGCATAGTTATGAATTTAGGGATTGTTTTTCACTTTGTTGCACAGATTTTAGCTATAGAAGGTATCTTGATGTTTTTACCTTGTATCTGCGCTTTAATTTATCAAGAGAAAGAGGGTTTAGCTTTTTTACCTGTTATTTTTATTTGTTTACTGGTAGGAATATTGGCTCATTTTATAAAACCCAAAAGAAATGATTTTTATGCCAAAGAAGCAATGGTTACTGTTTCTTTAAGCTGGATTTTGATGAGTATGTTAGGAGCTTTACCCTTTGTTTTATCGGGAGATATAGAAAGTTATGTTGATGCCTTATTTGAGATAGTATCTGGTTTTACAACTACTGGTTCTAGCATTTTATTAAGTGTTGAAGCAATGAGTAAATGCATGCTATTTTGGCGCTGTTTTACTAACTGGATTGGTGGTATGGGAATACTAGTATTNATGCTGGCAATTATTCCNATNGCTGGAGGCGCTTCAATTAATTTGATGAGAGCNGAAAGTCCTGGACCTTCAGTTGGTAAATTAGTTCCTAAAATGAGGCAGACCGCAGCCACCTTATATAAGATTTATCTGGTAATGACAATCATTCAAATAATTGTTTTAGCTTTAACAGGCATGCCAATATATGATTGTTTCTGTATTAGCTTTGCTTCAGCTGGTACTGGAGGTTTTGCTGTTTTAAATAGTAGTTGCGCTGATTACTCAATCTTACAACAAGGCATCATTGCAGTGTTTATCTTACTGTTTGGTGTTAACTTTTCAGCTTATTTCTATATTATTTCCTACAAGTTTAAACAAGCCTTCAAAATGGAAGAAGTCAGAATGTATATCTATATAGCTTTAGGTGCTAGTTTACTGATCGCCATTAATGCTTTAAGGCTATATAGTAACTTCTTTGAAGCCTTCCATTATGCTTTCTTTAATGTTTCTTCAGTTATGACTACTAGTGGCTTTGCGAATTATGATTTCAATAATTGGCCTGAATTTTCAAGAAATATTTTAGTTATTTTGATGTTTGTTGGTGCCTGTGCTGGTTCTACTGGTGGCGGTGTAAAGGTATCACGTGTAATTATTTTATTAAAGACAGTTAAAAATGAATTAAGAAGGGCGATTCAACCTAAGGGAGTTAGACATATCCATTTAGATGGAAAAACAGTTGATGACAGTGTTATAAATGGTATTTATGGTTATTTCATGATCTATATTTTTGTCTTCGTTTTATCTTTTCTAATTGTTTCTATCGATAATTTTGATTTCACCACGACTTTTACTGCGATTGCGACAACTATCAACAATGTAGGTCCAGGTTTAGAAATGGTGGGGCCAACAGGAAATTTCTCAGCCTTTTCTGATTTAAGTAAGTTAGTAATGATTTTTGATATGTTAGCAGGAAGATTAGAACTTTTACCAATACTTATCTTGTTGAGTCCCTTTACTTATAAAAAGGGAATTATGAAAATTAAAAAGGAATTAAATTAAATGATTAGAGAAGCCAGACAAGAAGATTTAGATAGTATTTTAAAACTATTAAAAGAAGTTAATTATCTACATCATTTAATTAGGGGAGATCTTTTTATTGAGGCTAGTAAGTATAGTAAAGAAGATTTAATAAATATTTTAAATAGTGATAATAAAAAGATCTTTGTAGCTGTAGAAGAAGAAATAATGGGTTATATCTTTATTGAAATAAGAGATATAGATGATAGATTACATACTAAAATTAGAAATGTTTATATTGATGATTTATGCACCGATAGTAAGTATCGTGGCAAAGGTGTAGCTACTTCTTTATATGAATATGTTAGGGAATATAGTAAAAGTATTGGTGCATACAATATGACTTTGCATGTTTATGAAGGAAACGAAAGTGCTAAGAGCTTTTATTTAAATAAGGGTATGAAAATACAATATACTTGTCTAGAAGAGGTCATTGATGAATAAATATCGATTAACAATATTACTCTTATTCATGTTATTAATATCTTGTATGAAAGAAAATAATTTAGTAGGCGTAGCTAATCCTTTTATTGACTATGACAGTTTAAAACAAGCTAGTGATTCACTAGGTTTTTCACTTAATTATCCTCAAGAATTTAATGATTATGAAGTTTTATATCGTGTAGGTATGCAGGAATTATTAGAGCTTATCTTTAAAGACAACGAACAAGAAATATATCGCATTAGAAAAGAAAAGACTAATGAAGATATCAGTGGTGATTATAATAATTACACAGATATAAAAAATATAACTGTTAATAATATTACTTATACTTTAAAAGGTTATGATTCTTATTACGATCTAGCTTTATGGCAAGATGATGATTATAGTTATGTCTTTTATTGTAAGCAGCTAAGTGAAGAAGAAATCTTAAGCTATCTTAGTGAAATTTATTGATTTTTATAATAGATGGTTTCTCCTGGATTTGTTGAATGAGTTAGCCAGACGTTACCACCAATAACACAGTTATCAGCGATAAAAGTATCACCACCTAAAATAGTTGCATTGGCATATATGACAACATTATCACCAATTTTAGGGTGTCTTTTACCACCCTTAACAGGATTACCATCTTCATCTAAATTAAAGCTTTTAGCTCCTAAAGTAACACCTTGATATAGCTTTACGTGTTGACCGATTTCACAAGTTTCCCCAATAACAATACCACTACCATGGTCAATGCAGAAATAAGCACCAATACTAGCGCCGGGATGAATATCGATTCCGGTTTTTTCATGAGCATATTCACTCATTATTCTAGGTAAATAAGGAACCTTTAATTTATATAAGATATGAGCTAAACGATGAATAGTTATCGCATAAAAACCAGGATAAGAAAGTAAAACTTCAGCCTTACTTTGACAAGCTGGATCTCCATCATAAATAGCTTGAATATCCGTTAAAAGTAATTTCTTTACTTCAGGAAGTTTAGCCAAAAAATATTCACTTATCTCATTACAACAAGTACAATCCTCTTTTTGGTAGTTTAAGGATTTAGTGACTTGTTGGTTTAGCTCTTCATGAAGGATTGTTAAGGCCTTATCTGGTTTTAGATCTAGATAATGATAAAAATCAGGAAACATTATTAATTGTGCCAATTTAATAATCTTAACAATCTCTGTTCTTTCAGGATTGTTTTGGTATTGAGCCAATTGTTCATCTTTGATCTCGTCTAATTGTTTTAATATTTCTTGTTTCATGAAAAGACCCCACTACTTAAATAACGATCACCCGAATCAGGGAAAACAGTGACAATTTTAGCTTCAGGATATTTATTGTGTAATTTCTTCAAAGCACAATAATTGGCGCCTGAAGATATCCCGGCAAACACATTCTCTTTTAAAGCTATTTCTTGAGTATTACTGTAGCTTTCTTCATCACTTATCGTCATGATTTCATCAATTAAAGAAGTATCTAAAACTCCAGGAATAAAACCAGCACCAATTCCTTGAATTTTATGAGCTCCTTTTTCTTTGCCACTCAAGACGGCAGAAGAGCTAGGCTCTACAGCTACAATCTTGACATTGGGTTTTACCTCTTTTAAATATCTTCCAATACCAGTTAAAGTACCACCAGTACCTACAGCCACCACAAATATATCAATATCAGGACATTGTTTATAGATTTCGGGTCCTGTACTTAAATAATGAGCCAAGGCATTAGCCTTATTTTCGAATTGCATGGGTATCCAGCTATTTTCATTTTTATTAGCTAAGTCTTGAGCATATTCTATAGCTCCTGCCATACCTTTTTCTTTACTGGTTAAACTAACTTCAGCCCCATATACCTTCATTAAAGAAATTCTTTCTTTTGACATATTCTCAGGCATGACAATATTAACCTTGTAGTTAAAGTATTTACCTAAACACGCTAAAGCGATACCAGTATTACCAGAGGTAGGTTCAATAATTAAGGTATCTTCATTTATTTTTCCTTCTTCTTTAGCTACCTCTAACATCTTTAAAGCAGCTCTATCTTTAATTGAACCCGTTAAATTAAACATCTCTAACTTGCCGTAACAATTCTCAACCCCCTTTAGCTTTAAAAGGGGTGTATTACCAATTAATTCTGTAATCTTTTTCATATGTTTATTATATTTTATTTTTAAAGTGATAAGTAAAGTCTTGCCCAGACTTTCATATTTGTGATAGTTTGTTAAAAAATATCAGTTTATAATTAGTTCATAACTTAGGAGGAAAACATGATTCGTTATTCACTGATTGGAGCTACAGGTTATGTTTGTGGAGAGCTTTTGCGTTTGATGGTTAATCATCCTCAAACAGAATTAATGTATGCTCTAGATAGCTTTGGAGTAGGAGAAAAAATTCAAGATTCTCATCCTGCTTTAAGAGGTTTTTATGATAAAGAGATAATTGAACTTAATGAAGACAATATGGATTTGGTTGCTGAGGAATCTGATGTTGTATTTATTGTGGTGGCAAGTGGAGATGTTAGTAAATGGGGCAAGCGTGTTATTGAAAAAGGTAAGATCTTAATTGATATTGGCGCTGATATTCGTTTCCGTGATTACCGTGTTTGGCAAGATTGGTATAAACAGGAACATCCTGATCCTGAATTTAGTAAAAATGCTTTTTATTGCATTCCCGAAATTCATAGAAATGATGCAAAAGGTAAGAAATTATGTGCTAATCCCGGCTGTTATCCTACAGCTAGTAGTTTAGCTTTATATCCTTTATTAAAAGAGGATTTAATTATTGAAAATACAATTATCATTGATGCGAAAAGCGGTTTTACTGGAGCTGGAAGAAAACCAGCTTTAAATAAATTATTAACCGAAGCTGAAAATAATTTCTGTGCTTATTCATTAGGTGGCAATCATCGTCACACCCCCGAGATCGAACAAAACATTGCTTACATCTGTAATAAAGATTTAATGGATTATGATTCTTGGCAAAAGATAAATTTCCAACCTCATCTTTTACCTCAGGTTAGAGGTATCGAGGTTAGTGTTTACGCTAATAGTAAAAAAGATATCAGTAATGATGAATTGTATGATTTATATAATCAATATTATGAAAAAGAAAACTTTGTTCATGTATATCCTGCGAGTAAGCCTGTACAAACTAAATGGGTTTATGGCACTAATTTATGTGCTATATCGCCATCTTATGATCAAAGAACCAAACGTTTTATCATCTCTTCAGTGATCGATAATATTGGTAAAGGGGCAGCTGGACAGGCAATTCAAAATATGAATTTATTATGTGGTTTAGAAGAAAGCACTGGTTTAAAAATACCAGCTATGTATCCGTGAGGTAAATTATGTATAAAGAAATAGAAAAAGGTATTTGTGCTCCTGAAGGTTTTGTGTGTGGTAGTACTTATGCCGGAATCAAAAGTAAAAAAAATGAAAAGCCAGATATGGCAATAGTTTATTCTTTGCGTCCTTCTTCTTGTGCATCCTTATTTACAACTAATAAGTTTTGTGCGGCTCCTGTTTTATTGGATAGAGAAATAAATGCCAAGGGTAAAGCTAGAGCCTTAGTTATTAATAGTGGCAATGCTAATGCAGCTACTGGCCAACAAGGTTTATCTGATGCTAGAGAGATGGTTAGTTTAACCGCAAAAAGCTTAAAGTTAGAAGAAGATGAGGTTATGGTTTGCTCAACCGGGGTTATCGGTCAGTATTTACCAATGGAAAAAATTAGAAACGGAATCGAAACTATTTCTAAGGATTTAAGTGCTGACTATTATGATGACGCTGCTTGGGCAATTATGACTACTGATACTGTTCGTAAACAATGCGCTTACGAATTACAGCTGAGCGGTGGCAAGGTTAAAATTGGTGCTATGGGTAAGGGATCAGGAATGATTCATCCTAATATGGCAACAATGTTGGTATTTATTACCTGTGATGCAAAGGTGGAAGCTTCCTTATTGCAGGGAATGTTAAAAGAAGCGGTTGATGAAACCTTTAATATGTTGACAGTAGATGGGGATACTTCTACTAATGATTCTTTAATTATGCTAGCTAATGGAGCATCTAATGTTGAAATAAGTAGTAAAGAAGATTTAGAAGCTTTATCTTCCTTGATTAAGCATATCTGTTTAGAAATGACTAAAAAGATTGCTAGAGATGGGGAAGGGGCTAGTCACTCTTTGATTGTTAAGGCTCAAGGTTTGGCTAGTTTAAATGATGCTAGACTGGTTGCTAGATCGATTGCTGGTTCTACTTTATTTAAGTGCGCCTTATTTGGTAAAGATGCTAACTGGGGTAGGATTATGGCTGCAGCTGGCTATTCAGGAGCTGATATTGATCCTAGTCGTGCTGATTGTTTTTTAGAAAGTGAAGCTGGCAAGATCCAAGTAATGAAGGAAGGTTTTGGTTTAGCTTTTGATGAAGAGAAGGCTAAGGAAATACTTTCACAAGAAGAGATAATTGTTACAGTTGATTTTCATTCTGGTGAATATAAGGCTAATGCTTATGGCTGTGATATGACTTATGATTATGTCAAGATTAATGGAGATTATCGTAGCTAATGGAAACAATTTTAATTAAGTATGGTGGTAATGCCATGCTGGATGATGAGCTTAAAAAGGCTGTCATTAGTGATGTGGTTGAATTAAGTAAGTCTTATCGAATTTGTTTATGTCATGGTGGTGGGCCTAGTATTAATAAATTATTAGAGAAATTAAATGTTAAAAGTGAATTTATTAATGGTTTGCGTTACTCATCAAAAGAAGTAGTTGATGTTGTGAAGATGGCTTTAATAGGGGAAGTTAATAGTGAATTAGTTTCTTTAATTAATGCTCAAGGTGGTAGGGCTATTGGGATTAGTGGCATCAGTAATAAATTATTACAGTGTAAAAAGAAAGAAAGTGAAGTTGATTTAGGTTATGTGGGAGAGATAGAAAAGGTAAATAGTGAAGTTATTGAACTATTATTAGATAATTACTATTTACCAGTAATTGCTCCTTTAGGAACAGATGGCATTAATACCTACAACATTAATGGTGATACGGCCGCTGGCAAATTAGCCTCAGCTATCAAGGTAGATAAATTATTACTGTTAACTGATATTGAAGGTGTATGTAACGATATTAAAAAAAGAGATGTGATCTCTACCTTAAATGTAAAAGATATACCTTTATTAAAAGAAAAGGGTATTATCTCTGGAGGTATGATTCCTAAAATTGATTGTTGCATTCAGGCAATAGAGGAAGGGGTTAAGGAAGTACAAATCATTGATGGTAGAGTTCAGCATATTATCTTTAAAGCATTAAAAGAAGAAGATATTGGTACAACCATTACAAAAGAAAGACAAAGCAAGGGTATTGCTTAGGAGGAAACAATGCAAAAGTATAATAATCAAGAAGTAATCGAGATCGCTAGTAAGTATCTATATGGCAATTTTAATCGTGTACCTATCGTTATTGATCATGGACAAGGCTGTTATGTTTATGATTTAGATGGTAATGAATATTTAGACTTTGTTGGTGGAATCGCAGTTAATGCCTTGGGCCATAATCATCCTGCTGTTATCGCAGCCTTAGAGAATACTAAAACAATGCTTCATTGTAGTAACTATTATTATTCTGAAAGCGCTGTTTTATTAGCACAAATGTTATGTGAAAATTCATGTTTTGATAAGGTTCTTTTCTGCAATAGTGGTGCTGAAGCTAATGAAGCTTTAATTAAATTAGCTCGTAAATACGCTAAGGATAATGGCCATCCTGAACGTTATGGTGTTTTATCAATGATCAACTCTTTCCATGGTCGTACTTTGGCAACTGCTGCTATGACAGGGCAAGAGAAGATTCAACGTTATTTTGAGCCAATGCCAGATGGTTTTAAATACGCTAAGTTTAATGATATCGAAGATGTTAAAAAGAATTTAAGTGATGAGATCGCTGCTATTATTGTTGAACCAGTACAGGGGGAAGGTGGTGTTTTACCAGCTGATAAACAGTTCTTACAAGATTTGCGTGATTTATGTGATGAAAAAGGAATTCTATTATTCTTTGATGAGGTTCAAACAGGTTGTGGTCGTTTAGGTACTTTATTTGCCTATCAAGCTTTCGGTGTTGAACCAGATGCGGTATCGATGGCTAAATCTTTAGGTAGTGGTGCTCCTATTGGTGCTATTGCAACTAAGAAAAATTGTTCAAATGTCTTTACTCCTGGTACTCATGGTAGTACTTATGCTGGTAATCCTTTAGTTACTAGCGTTGCTTTAGCTGGAATAAATGAAATGGTTAATAACGGTTTATTAGAAAACTGTCAAAAGATGGGCAAATATATGCGTAGTCGTCTAGAAGAGCTAGCTAATAAGCATAACTGTGTTGAAACAGTAAGAGGTATGGGTCTAATTAATGCCTTAGTATTAAACCAAGACGCTCATCCAATTGTTGATATTTGTTTTGATGAGGGTCTACTTCTTAACTGCACGGCAGTAAGTGTTTTAAGATTTGTACCACCATTAATTGTTAGTGAAAAAGAGATTGATATTTTAATTGAAAAGCTAGATAAGGCTTTACTTACTTTAGATGCATAAGGCTAGTTTAAGTGTATTATCTAATGCACCAGATATTAGCGAAAAAGAAAAATACTTAACTTTATTAGCTAAATTAAAAGAAGTAGATATTGAAGCTAGTTTAGTTGAACACTTTTTTGCGAAAAACTTTTATGCAAGCGCTAGTGCTCAGATAAGAGCTAAGGAAGTGAATGAACTATTTAAAGATGAAACAATAGAATATATCTTTGATGTTTCTGGTGGTTCAATAGCTAATGAAACCTTGCCTTATCTAGACTATGAAGCTATTAAAAATAGTGGGGCAATCTTTTTTGGCTATAGCGATCTAACAACCATAATTAATGCCATCTACGCCAAAACAAATAAAAAATCTGTACTTTATCAAATTCGCAATCTCATAAAAGAAGATAGTTTAAACCAAACAAGTAATTTTAATAATTACTTGCAAAATATAAATAACGATTTATTTACATTTGATTATGAGTTTATTCAAGGCAGTAAGATGATGGGTACAGTAATAGGTGGTAATATGCGTTGTTTTCTTAAATTAGCTGCTACATCTTATCTACCTGATTTTAAAGATAAGATATTACTTTTAGAAGGTTTATCAGGTGATGCTACATTAATTCTTACCTATATCAATCAATTAGTACAGATGGATGTTTTTAATAAGGTAAATGGTGTTATTTTAGGTAGCTTTACTCAGATGCAAGAAGAAGAGAAAAGGATAAGTATTGAAGATCTATTTTTAACTTATTTACCTCAGGATCTACCAATTATTAAAACTAATGAAATAGGGCATTATCCTAATTCCAAAGCCATTATTATTGGTGAGAATTATAAATTTGAAAAATGAAAATCAAGAATATTAATTATGTGTTGAGGAGTTTAATGAGCACATAATTTTTTATTTGTTAGAATTAAATTAAGAAAGCGGTTACATATTATGTTTGCGCAAAAGGAGAAAAGATGAAATATAATCGTATCTATAATTTTTCAGCCGGTCCTGCTATGATGCCTGAACCTGTTCTGGAAGAAATTCGTGATGAGCTTTTGAATTACCATGACAGTGGTATGTGCGTTATGGAGATGAGCCATCGCTCTAAAACTTACCAGCAAATTATTGATGAAACTGAAGCTGATTTACGTAAGTTAATGGGTATTCCTGATAACTATAAAGTTTTATTTATTCAGGGTGGTGGTACCTTACAATTTGCGATGGTACCAATGAACTTGATGAAGAATGGTGTGGCTTGTTATGTTGATACAGGCACATGGTCTAATAAGGCAATTAAGGAAGCTAAAAAATATGGCGAAGTAAAAGTTGTCGCTTCTTCAAAGGATAAGAATTATACCTATATTCCTGATTGCAGTGATCTAGATATTCCGGAAAATTGTGATTATGTTTATATTTGTGAAAACGAAACTATTAATGGTACTACCTTCTTTGATTTACCAAATACTAAGGGTCATATTTTAGTATCAGATCAATCATCCATGTTTTTATCTAGACCTTGTGATGTCAGTAAGTATGGTTTAATTTGGGCAGGTGTTCAAAAGAATGTCGGTCCTGCTGGTATGGCAATTGTCATCATTAGAGAAGATTTAATTAGGGAAGATTTAGATGAAAAAGTTCCAACTTATTTAAGCTATAAGACACACGCCGATAATGGCAGTATGTATAATACCCCTAATACCTGGGCAATTTATTGTTGTGGTAAGGTCTTTAAGTATTTATTGAATTTAGGTGGTTTAGAAAAGATGGCTGAAATCAACGAAGATAAGGCTAAAGTTTTCTATGATTTCTTAGATTCTAGTGAATATTTTAGAGGTACAGTTGAAAAGAAGGATCGCTCTTTAATGAACATTCCTTTTGTAACTGATAGTGAGGAACATGACACTGAAGTAGTTAAGGCTACTAAAGAAGCTGGTTTCGATAATTTGAAAGGACATCGTTCTACTGGTGGTTTACGTGCTTCAATTTATAATGCAATGCCTAAGGAAGGTGTCGAGGCTTTAGTTGATTTCTTGAAAAAATATGAAAGTGAACATAAGTAAGGAGAAATATGAGAGTACTTGTAACTGATGGTATGGATGCTTCTGCAATCGAAAGATTGCGTAATGATGGTCATGAAATAGTTGAACAATTTTATGAAGAAGATGAATTAGGAACTGCTTTAAGAGATTTTGATGCAGTAATTATTCGCTCTGCTACTAAAATCAGAGAAAAACAAATCTTAGAAGCTAAAGATTCAAAATTAAAATTAATTATTAGAGCTGGTGTTGGTATTGATAATATCGATACTAAGGCAGCTCAGGAAGCAGGTATTGAAGTTAAAAATACGCCTCGTGCTTCTAGTAATGCGGTTGCCGAATTAACCTTAGCTCATTTGCTTTCTTGTGCCCGTAATATCTCAATTGCTGGCTATACGATGAGAGAAGAAAAATGGGAAAAGAAAGCTTATTCTAAAGGTTTTGAGCTAGAAGGTAAGACAGCTGGCGTAGTTGGCTTTGGTCGTATTGGCCAATTAGTTGGTGCTAAATTGAACGCATTAGGAATGAAGGTTATGGCTTATGATATCTATAAAAATCCTAATGTTAGGGAAAGTGAAACATTATATTATGCAGAGATGGATGATGTCTTAGCTAATAGTGATGTTTTATGTTTCTGTGTACCAAGTGGTGAAAAACCATTTGTTGATGAAGAATCTTTAAATAAGATGAAAGATGGTGTTGTTATTATTAATACTTCTCGTGGTAGCAATATTGATGAAACAGCTTTATTGAATGCTTTAAATTCTGGTAAGGTTTTAGCTGCTGGATTAGATGTTTATGCCGATGAAAAGAATCCTAATTGGGAATTAGTTAAACATCCTCATGTTTCTTGCACACCTCATATTGGCGCTGGCACAAAAGAGGCTCAAAGCCGTATCGGTTTAGAATTAATCGATATTATTGAAAACTATGAGTAAACAAGCTTTTTATCCTGCTGATATCCTTTTACCTAAGGATTGCGATATGAGTAAATGGGCTGTAATTGCCTGTGATCAATTCACTTCCCAACCTGAATATTGGGCTAAGGTAGAAGAAAATGTTGGCGAATCTATTTCAACTTTAAAGTTGATTTTGCCAGAAGCTAAGCTTAATCAAGAGGGTGTAGAAAAAGAAATTGAAAAGATTAACCATACAATGCAAGAGTATTTAGATAAAGGAGTTTTTAAAACCTATAATGACTCTTTAATCTATATTGAGCGCTCACAAAGTGATGGTAGAACTCGCCATGGTTTAATCGGTATGGTTGATCTTGAACAATATGATTTTTTACCAGGCAGTGACGCTTTAATTAGAGCTACTGAGGGAACAGTTTTAGAAAGAATCCCTCCTAGGGTAAAGGTAAGAGAAAACGCACCAATTGAATTACCTCATATCATGTTACTAATAGATGATGAGAAAAGGACTGTTATTGAACCTTTAAAAGGTAATGTCGAAACTAAATTATATGATTTCTCTTTGCAAGAAGGTGGTGGCCATATTGCTGGTTATCTATTAAGTGAAAAACAGAAAACTAACGTTTTAAATGCTTTAAATGATTTAGCTAGTAAAGAAGTTATGAAAGAGAAATATGGTTTAGACACTTCACCTTTACTTTTTGCAGTAGGAGATGGTAACCACTCTTTGGCTACAGCTAAACAGTGTTATGAAAATTTAAAGAAGGTTACTCCAGAAAGTGAATGGGCTAATTTAAAGGCTCGTTATGCCTTAGTAGAAGTAGTTAATAATCATGATGATGCTTTACAATTTGAACCAATTCATAGAGTACTATTCAATGTTGATCCTTTAGATTTTATGGCTTATTTTAAGAAGCATTATCCTGAAGCCTATGAAGGAGAAGGTGAAGGTCAACATATTGAAGTGGTTTATGAAAACTATGATCAAATCATTACCATTCCTAATCCTAAATATCAATTAGCTGTTGGTAGCTTACAAGCAGTAATTGATGAATATTTAAAAGAAAAGGAAAGTGAAGTTGATTATATTCATGGTGATGATGTTACTAAAGATTTAGGAAGTAAGAAGGGCAATATGGCATTCTTATTGCCAGCTATGGGTAAACAAGAATTATTTAAAACGGTAATGGCAGATGGTGTCTTACCTCGTAAAACTTTCTCAATGGGTCATGCCCAAGATAAGCGTTACTACATTGAGGCTCGTGAAATTCGTTAATTATTGGCTATGCCAAGAAAGGAAAAAATAAATGAATTATGTAGAAGAAGTGCTCGCAAAAGTTCGTGAAGAAAATGCTCACGAAACCGAATTTCTGCAAGCGGTAGAAGAAGTTCTCTTGTCATTAAAACCAATCATCGACAAGAATGAAAAACAATACCGTAAATTAGCGATCTTAGAAAGAATCGTTAATCCTGAAAGAATTATTTCTTTCCGTGTACCTTGGGTTGATGATAAGGGACAAGCTCACGTTAACAGAGGTTATCGTGTTCAATTCTCTTCAGCTTTAGGTCCTTACAAGGGAGGTTTACGTTTCCATCCTTCTGTAAATCAATCTGTTGTTAAGTTTTTAGGTTTCGAACAAATCTTTAAAAACTCTTTAACTGGCTTACCTATTGGCGGAGGAAAGGGTGGATCAGACTTTGATCCAGTTGGCAAATCAGAAGGCGAAGTTATGCGTTTCTGCCAATCTTTCATTACTGAACTTTATCGTCATATCGGTCCTAACACTGATGTTCCTGCAGGCGATTTAGGTGTTGGTGGTAGAGAAATTGGTTATATGATGGGTCAATATAAGCGTATCGTTGATCAATATGATGGTACCTGGACCGGTAAGGGTACTGATAACGGTGGTTTAGCTGGTAGAGCTGAAGCTACTGGATACGGTATTGTATTCTATGGTAGAGAAATGCTTAAGCATTATGGTGAAGATTTAGCTGGTAAGAAGGTTGTTGTAAGTGGCTTTGGTAACGTTGCTTGGGGAACTGTTAAAAAGTTAACTGAATTAGGTGCTAAGGTTATTACTATTTCTGGACCTGATGGCTATATCTTAGATGAAGAAGGCGTTAGTGGTAAGAAGATTGACTATATGTTAGAGCTACGTGCTTCTGGCAAGAATGTTTGCGAACCTTATGCTAAGAAGTTTAATGCAAAATTTGTTAAGGGTAAGAAACCTTGGGAAGTTAAAGCTGATCTTTATATTCCTTGTGCTACTCAAAACGAAATCTTAATTGATGATGCTAAGACTATGGTTAAGAATAAGTGTAAGTATTTAGTTGAAGGTGCTAATATGCCTACAACTAATGAAGCTATGGCTTACTTACATAAACATGGTGTTATTATTGGTCCAGCTAAAGCTGCTAATGCAGGTGGTGTTGCTTGTTCATGTATTGAAATGAGCCAAAATGCTGGTCATACCGTCTTTAGTGAAGATGATGTTTATGAGAAGTTAGAAAATATCATGGTTAATATCTTTAACTCTTCTGTAGATGCTTGCAAGCGCTATAAATTAGGTAATGACTTAGTTGCAGGTGCTAATATTGCAGGATTTGAAAGAGTAGTTAAAGCAATGCTACTACAAGGTATCGTTTAATAATAATTAATAAATATATGGGCTTGGCAACAAGCCCATATTTAAAGGAGTTTCTATGAATTATTTAGCTAGTGTTAGCTCTGCTATCTTTTCTTTTGTGTTTATTATCTTTTTGATTGGCAGTATTGGTTATTTAGTAGGTGGTATTGAAATCAAAGGTATTTCTTTAGGTACAGCCGGGGTACTTTTAATAGCTCTGGTTTATGGGATGATTGTGAATTATTATCCTTCTTTTACTATTGGTGAGAAAACAATTACTTTATTTTCAGATTCTATTAAAGCTAATTTCTCTTTATTGTCCTCTTTAGGTACAGCAATGTTTGTAACCTCGGTTGGTTTAATTGCGGGTGAGAAATTTTTTAGAACCTTAAATAAGGCTTTTATGAAATATATCTGGATGGGTATTTTAATTATTTTAAGTGGTAGTTTATTAACCGTTCTTTTAGTAATCTTAGTGCCCGATTTATCAGCTGAAATGGCAGTAGGCTTAATGACTGGTGCTTTAACTTCTACCCCTGGTTTATCAGCCGCTAAAGAGATAGCTGAAAATGCTGATGCGGTTACAGCAGGCTATGGTATAGCTTATTTATTTGGAGTATTGGGTGTTGTCTTGTTTGTGCAGCTTGTTCCTCGTTTGATGAAGGTAGATATTGAAGAAGAAAAGAAACGTTTTATGGCTGCTGACACTTTTGAAGTACCTGAGTTAAAAAGGGAAGTTAAAAGAATAGAACTATATGGTTTCTTACCTTTCTTTTTAGCAATTGCCTTGGGTTGCTTTATTGGTGCTTTTAAAATACCTTATCTAAATTTCTCTTTAGGTAATTCAGGCGGCTGTTTATTGGCTGGTTTAATTGTTGGCCATTATCGTCATTTGGGTAGTATTGATTTAAGAATTGATAAAAACGTTTTACATTTCTATCGTGAATTAGGTTTAGTTCTTTTCTTAATAGGAGCAGGGGTACCAGGAGGGGTTAATTTCTCTCAACACGCTAAAGTGGCTTATTTCTTATATGGTGTTTTAATTACTTTAGTTCCAATGCTAATAGGCTTCTTTTTAGCTCAAAAAGTCTTTAAATTAGATTTATTTAATTCATTAGGTTCTATTACTGGTGGTATGACTTCTACTCCTGCTTTGGGTTCTTTAATAGCTGTTAGTAAATGTGAAGAAGTGGCAGCTGCTTATGCAGCTACCTATCCAATAGCTTTAGTAATGGTAGTTATTGCCGCTAAGGTTATTATTCTTTGTTTTGCTTAATTATTTTTAATTTAATAGATTATTATCTTCTTCTAACTTCTTAAAGACTTCAACGCTATTTTCAATAAAGGCTTTAGAGATGTTATTTAAATAATGATTACGATAATAAGCGATCGCAATTGAATCAGTTAAACCTGAACTTTTAAAGGGTAAGATATGAATTGTTTCGCTTTGATGCAAAGTAGATTCACTTAAAAGATACATTGAGGGATAAAAGGTTGCTCCCATACCTTGAGAAGCTAGAGCAAAAGCTGTTTGAATGTTTCTGGTTTCTAAACAGATATAGGGGTCAATCTTTCTTTTTTTAAATTGTTCATCAACCGCTTCTCTAATTCTTTCTCCTTTTTTTAATAGAATAAAGGGCAATTCTTTAAAAACCTTGATATCACTAGTTTCTTGATACTGTTTAAGTTTATCTTTACTTTCTTTACCATAGTATTTATTAAGTAAATTATCAGAAACAATTAAAGTTAAATTATCTTTAATTAACTCTTTAGCTTCAACATTATCTAATTTAAAGGGAGAAAAGCCAATCAAAAGATCGATATTACCGTTTTTTAATTGTGACTCTAATTGGGTTGTTGATTCTTCGACAACCGATATCTCAACATTAGGATATTTATCTAAAAAAGGTGGCAGGATTAAAGGTAGGATTGCTTGACCTCTAGTATAAGAAATACCTAAGTTTATGGAACCTTGAGTTAGAGAATCAGAAACATCTAATTCTTCTAAAAGGGCTTGTTGCTGGTTTAAGACGGTTGTGGCAAATTGATATACTTTTTGACCATCTAAAGTTAGAGCTAGTTCTGGTTTGCGGGTAAATAATTTAGTGTTTAGTTCGCTTTCTAACTTGGCAATTTGGGAAGATAGGGCCTGCTGAGAGATATGCAAAGAGTCAGCGGCTTTAGTGATATTCAATTGTTGTGCGACACAGACAAAATATTTTAGATTAGTAATGTTCATAATCTATTCTAACATTTTTTCTTGTGAAAGTTTAAAGTTATCACAAATAATTGATTGTGATTATCTCAACTTTATACTGTTAGAGAAAATAGCATAATAAACGTAGAATTTAGGTAGAGGATTACTATGTTAGAGAGAAAATTATGCATTAACACATCTTGGTGTAAAGGATGTGGGATCTGTGCCACTTTTTGCCCTAAAAAAGTACTAGAGATTAAAAATGGCAAGGTAGTTATTGTGAATCAGGATTGTATTTTCTGTAAGACTTGTGAAAGTCTTTGCCCTGATTACGCGATCTATGTTAATGAAAGAGAGAAAGATAATGAGTAAGGTATTAATGCAAGGCAATGAAGCCTGTGTTCGTGGAGCACTTAGGGCAGGAATGAATTTCTTTGCAGGATATCCAATTACTCCTTCAACAGAAATTGCTGAATTATCTGCTTCTTTTTTGCCTAAGGTAGGTGGCAAATTTATTCAAATGGAAGATGAAATTGGAGGTATAGCTTGTGCTATTGGTGCTTCGGTTGCTGGTAGTAAAGCGATGACTGCTACCTCTGGCCCTGGTTTCTCCTTAAAACAAGAAAACCTTGGTTATGCTTGTTTAGCAGAGATACCTTTAGTAGTCGTTGATGTACAACGTGCTGGTCCTTCTACCGGTATGCCTACTTCTCCTTCGCAAGGTGATGTGATGATGGCACGTTGGGGAACTCATGGTGATCATCCGATTATTGTTATGTCACCTAGTTCAGTTAAAGAAACTTATGAATTAACGATACGTTGTTTTAATTTAGCAGAGAAATATCGTACACCCGTTATTTTATTGACAGATGAAATTATTGGTCATTTAAGAGAAGGTGTAGAAATAGATGATGAAAATATTGAAATTATTAATCGTCCTGTACCAGAAGTAATAAAAGCTAAGGATGCTCCTTATAAATTAAAAGAAGGGGAACTAGTACCTAGAATGGCAGCTTTTGGTCAAGGACAACGTTACAATATTACCGGTTTAACACACAACGAAGAAGGTTTTCCAACTAATTCTCATGAGATAGCTGATAAATTAATTAGACGTTTAATGCAGAAAATAGAAGCTAATTATGAGGATATAGTTGAATATGAAATGTTGGATTGCGAAGATGCTGAAGTAGTGCTTTTGTGTTATGGTGGCACTTATCGTAGCTGTTTAGAAGTTCAAAAACAAATGCGCCAAGAAAATAAAAAGGTAGGTATCTTTAGACCTATTAGTATTTGGCCTTTCCCTGAAAAAGAATTATTAGCGTTATGTAAAAAATGTAAAGAAATATTAGTGGTTGAACATAATTATGGTCAATTAGTTTTAGAAGTAGAAAGAATTGTTAAAGACTGCAATGTTTCCTTTTTAGGTAAGGTTGATGGTGGGGTTATTACTCCTAGCGAGATAAAAGAAAAGATGGAGGAAATATATGGTTGATATGTCACATGTTTCGGAAAAGAAAATTAATACTTCCGATTTAATTTATAAATATATTCGTCCTGAACATTTACCTCATATATGGTGCCCTGGTTGTAGTAACGGTATTATCTTACGTGATTTAGCTCAAGCAATTGAAAATCTACATTTAGAAAGAGATAAGGTGGTTATTGTTTCTGGTATTGGTTGTACCTCTCGTGCAGCTGGTTATCTTGATTTTAATACCATTCATACAACCCATGGTCGAGCACTAGCTTTTGCGACCGGTATTAAATTAGCTAATCCAGAATTAGAAGTGATTGTTATAAGCGGAGACGGCGATGCTTCGGCTATTGGTGGTAATCACTTAATTCATGCTGCTAGAAGAAACATCGGTTTAACATTACTAGTTTTAAATAATAGTATTTATGCCATGACTGGTGGTCAATTTTCACCAACCACTCCTAGTCATGACTATGCTACTACTTCTCCTTTTGGTAACTTAGATCGCGATTTTGATATTGCGCAATTAGCTTTAGCTGCTGGTGCATCTTATGCTGCTAGAGGAAATGCTTTTCATACTAATGTCACCACTAAACTAATTCAAGATGGTATTGCTCATAAGGGCTTTTCAGTTATTGATATTATGAGTATTTGCCCAACTTACTATGGTCGCAAAAATAAAAAGGGTGATGCGGTTGAGATGATGATGTATCAAAAAGAAAATACCGTTACAGTTGCTAAGGCTAATAATATGTCTAAAGAAGAATTAGAAGGAAAACTAGTAATCGGTTTATTAAATCAAAGTAATGATTATCCCGAATATACTGAAGCTTATTTAAAGATGATTAATGATTTAAAGGAGAAAGAAAATGGCTAGAGCTGATATTCGTTTAGCTGGTAGTGGTGGTCAAGGAATTATCTTAGCTTCAGTTATTTTGGCTGAGGCAGCTGTAGAAGCTGATAAGAAAACAGCTCAAAGTCAATCCTATGGACCCGAGGCAAGAGGTGGAGCTTGTAAGGCTGAAGTTATAATAAGCGATGAAGAAATTGCTTTTACTAAGGTAATTAAGCCTAGCTTTTTTATGGCTTTAACTTCTGATGCCTTAAGGCAATATTATAAAGGCTTTGATGAAACTTGCACGGTTTTAATTGATGAGGATATTGAAGTTCCTGAAGATTTAAAGTGCCAAAAATTAATTAAATTACCGATCTTAAAAACAGCTAAAGAAAAGGTAGGCAAGGCAATGACGGCCAATATTGTAGCGGTTGCTTGTATAAACAAACTTTTAAACTTAGTTAATAATGAAGATTTACATAAAGCAGTAATGGCTCATATTCCTAAGGGAAGTGAAGAATTAAATGAAAAAGCTTTAAGTTTAGGTGAGAATTTAGCGGAGGAAATCTAATGAAAATACATGAATATCAAGCTAAAGAAATAATGAAAGAATACGGTATTAAAGTGCCTAAAGAAGAATTAGCTTTAAGTATTAAAGAAGTAGAAGAGAAGGCTAGTTTATTTGATGGTTGTGTTATTAAGGCTCAGATACATAGTGGTGGTAGAGGTAAAGCAGGTGGTGTTAAATTAGCCGACAATGTTGAAGATGCTGTTGAAAAAGCTCAAAGCATTTTAGGTAATTACCTCTACACTAAACAAAGTGGGCCTAAGGGAAAACTTGTCAATAAACTATTAATTAGTGAGAAAATAAATATTGATGCTGAATATTATTTGAGTGTAACTGTTGATAATGCTAAGGCTAATTTAGTTATTATTGCTTCAAGTGAAGGAGGAACAGAGATAGAAGAATTAGCTATCTCTAATCCTGAAAAAATTGCGAAAGTAAATATTCCTTTAACTTATGGTTTAAGAAGTTTCCATATTGATGAAGTAGCTTCAGCTTTAAAATTAGAAGGTGATTTAAAGAAAGAATTAAGTGAAATCTTAAAAGCTTTATATAATATCGTTATTGATAAGGATGCTTCTTTAGTTGAAATCAATCCTTTAATTTTAAGTGATAATCATTTGGTGGCTTTAGATGCCAAGATGAATTTTGATGATAATGCCTTATTTATGCATCCCGATATTGAAGCTTTAGCTGATCCTTTAGAAGAAGATCCTAAAGAATTAGAAGCTAAGAAGTATGACTTAAATTATATTGCATTAGATGGCAATATTGCTTGTTTAGTTAATGGTGCTGGTTTAGCCATGGCAACTATGGATATTATTTCTAAGTTTGGTGGTAAACCTGCTAACTTTCTAGATGTTGGTGGTAGCGCAAGCGAAGAAAAGGTTACGGCAGCTTTTAATATCCTTTTACAAGATGAAAATGTAAGTGCCATTTTAGTTAATATCTTTGGTGGCATTATGAAATGTGATGTTATTGCATCAGGAATTGTTGAAGCGGCTAAAAAATGTGATGTTAAAGTTCCTTTAATTGTAAGACTAGAAGGAACTAATGTTAAACAAGGCAAAGAGATTTTGAATAATTCAGGTTTAAGTTTTATTCAAGCTGATGATTTAGCATCCGCTGCTAAAAAGGCAGTAGAAGCAGGAGGCCAATAATGAGTATTTTTATCAATAAAGATTCTAAGATTTTAATTCAAGGTATTACTGGTAAACAAGGCCAATTCCATTGCCAACAGATGCAGGAATATGGCACCAAGGTAGTAGCTGGAACCTCTCCTGGTAAAGGAGGAAGTGAGGTAAATGGGGTACCAGTATTTAATAGTGTTAAGGAAGCTAAAAAAGAAACAGGAGCTAATGTTTCAGTTATCTTTGTACCACCTAAGTTCGCTTATGATGCACTATTAGAAGCAATTGAAGCAGAGATAGGGTTAATTGTTTGTATTACTGAAGGTATACCAGTACTGCAAATGGCTAGAATTAAAAAAGAGTTAGCTTCTTCTAAATCAAGATTAATTGGTCCTAATTGTCCTGGTTTAATTACTCCTGATCAGTGTAAAGTAGGTATTTTACCTGGTTATATTGCTAAAAAGGGACATGTAGGATTGATTTCTAGAAGTGGTACCTTAACCTATGAAGCAATAAAACAATTATCTGATTTAGGTTTAGGTCAATCAACAGCTGTTGGTATTGGCGGTGATCCAATTAGGGGTACTAGCTTTATTGATTGCTTAAAACTATTTGAGGAAGACGAAGATACTAAAGCTATCTTTATGATTGGTGAAATTGGTGGTAGTGACGAAGAGGAAGCCGCTAAATATATCAAGGAACATGTTTCTAAACCAGTAGCTGCCTTTATTGCTGGTATTTCAGCACCAGAGGGCAAAAGAATGGGACATGCAGGAGCTATTATCTCAGGAGGCTCCGGTACTGCCGAAAGTAAAATTAAAGCACTAGAAGAAGCTGGGGTAGCTATAGCTGCTACACCAGATTTAATGGGAATTACCTTAGCTAATTTAATCAATAAAAATTAATAGAAAAGTCTTCTTTCCTTGGCTTATAATTAAGTTAAGGAAAGAATTTTTTTAAAGGGAGCTAAATAATGAAATACAACAAATATTCAATCTTTTTAAAGATAGTGGAGTGCGGCAGTTTACGTAAGGCTGCTGAATTAACTAATTACTCACAATCTGCTGTTTCACAAGCCTTAAGT